>Ga0172372_10000103_pt1 | contig 120714 bp, 121 predicted proteins | sample LakKiv5m_2_FD_114544 | JGI IMG/M metagenome (GOLD analysis project Ga0172372, IMG submission 114544) | Freshwater microbial communities from Kabuno Bay, South-Kivu, Congo - kab_092012_9.5m | ecosystem: Environmental > Aquatic > Freshwater > Lake | place: Democratic Republic of the Congo...
GGTGACGCGCAGGATGGTGAGCCGCGGATTGAGGCCGTGCAGCCAGTCGCGCGTGATGCCCCAGCCGTCGAGCGTGCCCGGCCGGAAATTCTCGACCAGGACGGCCCCTATGCCGGCCGGCCGGGCTTTGCCCGCATCTTCGAGGCGATGAGCGGCTTCACCCAGATCTGCGGTGAGGAGGAGGGGCGGCCGCTGCACCTCGGCTATCCGATCTCCGATGCCGTGGCCGGGCTGTTCGGCGCCCTCGGCGTGCTGGCCGCGCTGCACGAGCTTGCCCGCGACCCCGGCCGGCGCGGCCAGGAGATCGACTGCTCGGCCACCGAGGCGATGCTGCGGACCCTGGAATTCCTCGCCATCGAGTACGACCAGCTCGGCGCGGTGCGCACGCGCTCCGGCAACCGCAGCCAGTACGCCGCGCCGGGCAACGTCTACCGGACCGCCGACGGCAAGTGGGCGTCGATCGCGGCATCGACGCAGAGCATCTTCCTGCGGCTCTGCGCGGCGCTCGACCTGCGGCACCTGCCCGACGACCCGCGCTTCGCCACCAACCCGGCGCGCGTGAGGAACCACCGCGCGCTCGACGACATCGTCGGCGCCGCCATCGGCGGGCTCACGCTCGCCGGACTCGGCGAAACCTTGGCGCGTCACGAGGTCGGCTTCTCGCCGATCTACGACATCGCCGACGTGTTCGACGATCCGCAGTTCCGGGCGCGCGAGGCGATCGTCAGCGTGCCCGACGGCGAGCTGGGTCCGGTGCGCATGCAGGGCGTGGTGCCACGCTTCTCGCGGACGCCCGGTCGGGTGCGCCACGCCGGGCCGGCGGTCGGCCAGCACAACGAGGAAGTCTATGGCGGCCTGGGCCTGTCCGCGGCGGAGATCGCGGCCCTCAGGGCACGCAAGGTCATCTAGGCCAGATCATGAAGGGAGGATCATCATGCTGAGACGCCACTTCGCGGCGCTGTCGCTCGCGGCCCTCGTACCGTTGCCGGCGGCGGCGCAGGGCAAGGTTTCGAAGATCGTGATCGGCTTCCCGGCCGGCCAGGGCATCGACCTCGTCTCGCGCATCGTCGCCGATGCGTTGAAGGCGGAGCTCGGCGAGACCTTCATCGTCGAGAACAAGCCCGGCCAGGGCGGCAGCATCGCGCTGGGCCAGGTGGCGCGCGCGACGCCGGACGGTTCGACGGTGCTGATCTCGGCGATGGCGGCGCTGGTGATGGCGCCGCATCTCTACAGGAACGTGACCTACGACACGCTGAAGAGCTTCCAGCCGGTCGGCCGGGTCGGCGATCTTCCGCTCGCCCTGGTCGTCAACCCGTCCCTGCCGGTGAAGACGCTGCCGGAGCTGATCGCCTACGCCAAGGCCAATCCCGACAAGCTCTCGCATTCCTCGTCCGGCAACAGCACGGTGAGCCACATCGCCATGGAGGAGCTGAAGCGCGCGGCCGGCATCAAGATCCTGCACGTGCCCTACCAGGGTAGCGCCGCGGCGATGAACGACCTGATCGCCGGCAACGTCCAGGTGGCGCTCGACACCGTCGCGGTCACGCGACCGCACGTCGAGGCCGGCCGCCTGCGCGTGATCGCGATCGGCAGCCTCGAACGCCTGCCCTTCTTCCCCGGCGTGCCGACCATCGCCGAGCAGGGCTTCCCGGGCTTCGAGGCCAACGCCTGGCTGGGCATGCTGCTGCCCGCCGGCACGCCGCGCGAGACCGTCGCGCGGCTCGAGGCGGCGCTCGCCCGCATCGTGCGCGCGCCGCAGACCCAGGAGAAGTTCGCCCGCATCGGCACGCTGCCCAAGGCCAGCACGACGCCCGAGTTCGCGGCCTTCCTCGCCGCCGAATACAAGCGCTGGGGCGAAGCCATCGCCCGCTCCGGCATCAAGGCCGACTGAAGGCCGGGCTTCGCCCGGCCAACTAGCGACAGGACATTGCGCAGCAATGTCCGAGAGCGTCGCGAGGTGTCGCCCCCAGTCGCAGTAGCGACAGGCCGCGACACGGGACGTGGCCGCCTTCCGACTCATGCCCTCTTTCATGCTCCTCTCCCCCAACTCGTTGGGGGAGAGGTGGGGTGAGGGGGTGACTCACTGCGACGTGCGCCGGCTTCATCTTGATCTGACCCCTCACCCAACCTCTCCCCAAGGGGGAGAGGAGCTTGAAAAAGGGGCCGCGGCAGGGGCGGGGACGAACGGCGCCGGCGCGTCGTACAATGCACATCGTGCGGTCCGTCCTCGCTCTCTTCGCCCTCGCGGCGTTGTCCCTCTTGCCCGGGTGCTCGTTCTACATGGCCGAGCCCAGGCTGCCGAAGACCGAGCTGCGCGCGCACCTCTACGGCGCGAGCGAGGTGCCGCCGACCGACAGCCGGGGCACCGGCTGGTTCGAGGCGGTCTACCGGCCCTCGACGAAGGTGCTGGAATATCGCCTGAACCTCGTGGGCCTGAGCGGTCCCGTGACGATGGCCTACCTGCACGGCCCGGCGCAGGCCGGCCGGAACGCCCAACAGGTCGCGCCGATCAACGTGCCGTTCTACGCCGACCGCTCGACCATCGACGACGGTGTGACCTTGACGGCCGACCAGGCCGCCGAGGTGCTGGCCGGTCTCTGGTACGTCAACGTGATGACCGAGAAGTATCCCGACGGCGAGATCCGCGGGCAGATCGTGAAGCGCTGATGTCCTACCCGGAAATGAAAGGGAAAGTGGCGCTCGTCACCGGCGGCAGCAGCGGCATCGGCCTGGCGACCGTCGCCGCTTTCGCGCGCGAGGGCGCCACGGTGATCCTGGCCAGCCGCAGCGAGAGCCGGGCGAAGAACGCGCTCAAGACCATTAAGGGCGCCGAGCGCGAGAACGTGTCGTGGATTGCCTGCGACGTCTCCAAGGGCAAGGATGTCGCCAGGCTCTGCGCCACGATCGCGAAGACGCACGGCCGCCTCGATTATGCATTCAACAATGGCGGCAGCGGCGGCTATGTCGGCCCGGTGGCAATGGGCAACGAGGCCGGCTGGCGCAAGACGATGGACGGCTATCTCACCTCGGCCTTTCTCTGCCTGCGCCACCAAATCCCGCTGATGCTGGAGCAGGGCCATGGCGTGATCGTCAACAACGCCTCGGTGGATGGGCTGCGCGGCTATCCGTTCCCCGGTGGCGCGGCCTACTCCGCCGCCAAGCACGGCGTGATCGGTCTGACGCGGAGCGCGGCGCTGGAAAATGCCAAGTCGGGCTTGCGCATCGGCGCGATCTGTCCGGGCTGGGTCGACACGCCCGCGATCACCCGATACCTGAAGGATCCGAAGCTGAAGGCTGAAATCCTGCGCCAGACACCGCGCGGCAAGATCGCCTCCGCCGACGAGATCGCGGCGAGCGTGCTCTGGCTCTGCTCCGACGGTGCGTCCTATGTGATCGGCAGTCCGTTGGTCGTCGACGGCGGCTACATGGCCTGACGCCCAGAACGCGTCCAGGTCAAATCAAGCAACAGTCGCTCGTCCCACGGAGGCTCGCGATAAAGACATTGAATCGCGCGGCAACCTTCTTTCGGACGGGGCAGGTAGTCGAACTTCAGATCCCAACCGATCCACTCGCAGAGGCCGCGGCCCCTGAGCCACGGCAACTCCTCGGTGAAGAACGTCACGCACTGGCGATAGCCCTGTGCTCGCTTCGGAAAACGTAGCGATGTGTAGCTGCTCAAACATGATTGCGGAGCCACCTCACGAGTTCGTCGAAGCGGAACGTCCCGCTGTCGTGAAGGTTCGAGATGAAGAAGTGGGTCTCGTCGGCCGTCGCCTTCAAGTCGACGCCGTTGACGGCGAGGAACGTGAAGGTGGCGGCAAACGCCGTCCGTTTGTTGCCGTCGATGAACGCATGGCTCTGCGACAAGCTCTCCCACAACGCAGCCGCCTCTTCGATCACGTCGGCGTAGTAGCCCGTCTGCGGTCGAAACAAGGCGGCCTCGAGGAGGCCGGCATCGCGCAGGCCGTGCGATCCTCCGTACCGGTCTATCTGGTCGGCATGAATGGCGAGGACGTCGACTACGGTAAGGTAGTCGGTCACTCTGCCAGCTTCTTGTAGAGTTCCGCGTATCGCGCGTGGCTGCGCTGATACGCTTCCATCACATGCGGGCGCGGCCGTCCCAGGCGCCGCTTCTCGATGAGGTCGGTCAGGGCTTCGTCGACCAGAGCCTGGAGCTGACGACCTTCCTTTTCGGCGAGGCGTCGTATCGCCGCCAGCGTCTTGGCGTTGACCTGGGTCGCGAACTTCTCACGGGTGGCAGCCATGGTGTCTCTCCTTGTCATTTCGTATCATGAAATATCATGACAAATCAAGAAAGAGCTTCCGAACCGCGAGTCTCCGGCGCGTTGACATGCGCCTTGAGCGCGCAAGATGCGCACGGCCCCGAAGAAATCAATCGAACCTGAATTTCCAACCGAGCCACGCGCACAGGCCGCGGCCCATCACGTCCTCGAGGTCGCGGCCCGTGAGCCACGGCAGCTCCTCGGTGAAGAACGTCACGCACTGGCGGTAGCTGCATGGCATACGGGTGATGTCGGTGCCCCAGAAGAAGCGCTTGGGCCCGAACGCGTCGAAGATGCGGTGCAGCCCGTCCTGGATGTTGCGGAACGGATAGCCCCTGGTCGAGTAGTGCGGCGCGCCGGTCGCCTTCACCGCGACGTTGGGCAGCTTCGCCAGCGCCACCAGCTTGTCGATGTGGATGAAGGCCTCCTCGTCCTGGCCGTGACGGTTGAGGCCGCAATGGTCGACCATCATCTTGAGGTTGGGATGCCGCTCGGCGATGGCGCGAAACTTGTCGGGGAAGATGCCGCCCATGGTCGAGACCGGGATGCCTTCCTTCTCGGCGGCCGGCCACACCCAGTCGAGCAGCCCGTCGTCGAGCCACTTCTGCTCCGCCGCCGACAGCAGCGACCAGCGCAGGCCCAGCATCCCGGGCTGGTTGCGCCAGCCGACGATGCGCTGGCGGCTCTCGGGGGCCTGCAGCGGGAACTGGCCCATGACGGCGAAGCGGTCGGGGTATTTCTTGGCCGCGTCGAGCGCGAGCTGGTTGGAGTCGGGATCCCAGGAGTAGGGCGGATGGATCAGCGCGGCCGCAACGCCGGCCTCGTCCATCTCCTTCAGCGCCTGCTCGGCCGTGAATTTCTCGACCTTGCGGTGCAGGCCGGACGGCGGCGTCACGGTCTGCCCCCAGATATGGATCTGCGCGTCGACGATCTTCATCTTTCTTCCTTTTTCTGCGCTGGCGCCTGTGAAGGCGCCTAATTCGGTGTCGGCGCGGCGGGATCGAGCAGCTTCTCGCGCTTCAGCTCGCTCCACAGCTCGGCGGGGATCTTCGCGCCCCTGCGCTCGACGTTCTGCTTCACCTCCGCAGTGCTCAACGCGCCCGGGATGACGGCGCAGAAGGCCGGATGGAACAGCGGGAACTGCATCGCCGCGGCGCCCAGCTCGACGCCGTGCCGTTGGCACACCGCCTCGATCTTCTGCGCCTTGTCGATCAGATGCTGGGGCGCCGCCACATAGTCGTGCGTGGCGCCGGGCTTCACGCCGCCGGTCAGGATGCCGGAATTGTACGGCCCGCCCAGGATCACCGAGACGTTGCGCTTCTGGCACTCCGGCAGGAACTCCTCGAGCGCGCCCTGCTCCAGCAGCGTGTAGCGGCCGGCCAGCAGCATGCAGTCGAAGTCGCCCGCCCGGATGAAGCGGGTGCTGGTGTCGCTCTCGTTGATGCCGACACCGATCGCGGAGATCACACCCGCCTTGCGCAGCTCGTCGAGGGCGCGGAAGCCGCCGTCCATCACCGTCCTGAAGCGCTCGTCGAGGATCGCGCGGTCCCTGATCGTCCAGAAATCGACGTCGTGGATCAGCGCGATGTCGATCCGGTCGAGGCCGAGCCGCAGGTGCGAGTGCTCCAGCGAGCGCATGACGCCGTCGTAGCTGTAGTCGAACCGCGGCACGAAGCCCGGCAGGCCGTTCTCGCGGAACTCCTTCGGCAGCGCCTCGCCGGGCTTGCGCACGTGCAGGATGCGGCCGATCTTGGTCGAGAGCACGTAGCTGTCGCGCGGCTTCTCGCGCAACGCCGCGCCCATGCGCAGCTCGCTGCGGCCGTAGCCGTAGAACGGCGAGGTGTCGAAATAGCGGATGCCGGCCTCGTAGGCCGCGTTCGTGAGGCCTGTGGCCTCGGCGTCGGAGATGGTGGCGCGAAAGCCGCCCATCGGCGCGCCGCCCAGCCCGATCTCGGTGACCTCCAGCTTCGTCCGTCCGACCTTGCGGCGCTTCAGCGTCGTCATGTTCGTTTCCTCCGGAGAGGGGGAAAGAGTACGAATTGGCTCCGCGCAAGGCCACAGGAGACCACATGGGCGAAGATCGACTCGTTCTGCACGGCAGTTTCACGTCGAGCTCGAGCTACAAGCCGATGCTGTTCCTGGCGCTCGCCGGCCTGCCGTTCTCGTTCCGCACGGTCAACCTGAAGAACGGCGTGCAGAAGGAGGCGGCGCACCTCGCGATCAACCGCTACGGCCAGGTGCCGGTGCTGCAGCATCGCGGGCTCGTGCTCGTGATGTCGAACGTCATCCTCGACTATCTCGCGCGCACCACCGGCCATTTCGAGCCGAAGACGGAGCAGCTTCGCTGGCAGGCGCGCGAGTGGCTCGCCTGGGAGAACGACGCCATCGTCAACGTGGCCCGCGTCCGCCACTTCGCGCGCTTCCGGCCCGACGTGTCGCAGGAGATCGTGGGCTGGTTCCGGCCGCCCGCCGAGGCCGCGCTCGACTTCGCCGACAGGGCGCTGCAGGGCCGCGAGTGGCTGGTGGGCGATGCCTGCTCGATCGCCGACATCGGCTGCTGGGGCCGCATGGTGTTCGCCCATGAGGGCGGGCTGTCGATCGACCAAAGGCCGAACCTCGCCGCCTGGCGGGGGCGGCTGATGGCGCTGCCGGGCTTCGCGCTGCCCTACGATTTGATCCCGAAGAAGGACGCGGAGATCGCGGGGCGCGGCTAGGCCGCCAGCTGCGCGGCCGTCGGGCCTTCGCTCATGGTCGTGGTGCGGCGCATGTCGCGCACGACGTTGAGGTCGTCGAACCGGCGCACGCGGTGCATCGTCGTGCGGTTGTCCCAGATCACGAGGTCGTGCTGCGTCCAGCGGTGGACGTAGACGAATTCCGGCTGCGTGGCGTGCTCCATCAGGTCGTCGATGAAGGCCATCGCCTCGGGCCGCGGCCAGCCGACGATGGCGCCGATATGCGCCGACAGGAGCAGGGACTTCCGCCCCGTCACCGGATGCGTGCGCACAAGCCGGTGCCGCACCGGGGCCATGCGAATGCGTTCCTCGTCGGTGAAGTCGGTAAAGCCGAGCCGGCCGCGCGAATGGATCAGCGAATGCTCGCAGACCAGGTCCTCGATCTCAGTCCTGGTCGCCGCATCGAGCGCGTCGTAGGCCGCGCGCATGTCGGCGAACTCGGTGTTGCCGCCGTCACGCGTCACGATGCGGCCGGAGAGCAGCGAGTAGCGCGCCGGGATCACGCGGAACGTGGCGTCGGCATGCCAGAGGCGGTTGCCGAGTGCGGCCATGCGGCGGCGGTCGTCGCGCTTCAGGCGCTCGTTGTTTCTGTCGAGGTTGGAGACGTCGGCGAACGACGCCCCCAGCCGCAGGGTCGTGGCCGTGAGCGTCGTGTTGGCGCCCTCCTGCAGCGGCCCGAAATTGCGCGTGAAGGCGAGCTGCTGCTCGTCGGTGAGGTCCTGGCCGGGCAGCACCAGCACGGCATGCCTGTCCATCGCCGCCTCGATCGCCGCGACTTCGGCCGGCGTCAGCGGCCGGCGGGAGTCGATCCCCGTCAGTCGGGCGCCGATGTGGCGGGTCAGCGGCTCGATCTGCATGCAGTGCAGTCAACTACGCCCGGCGGCGCCGGGGAATGCTGTTCCTGCAGGGCAGGGATGCCGGCCGTCGCTTGCAGGTTCAGCAGGAATATGCCTACTATTCCTATAAGCTGGCGCGGACTACGCCGGCCCTCTTCCCACATTTCGGCACGACCGCCCGGGCACGCCCCGAGGTTGGCGCTATGCGCCTGGTGCAGCCGCCACAGTTTCTGAATTGTGGACAGTCCCAGCAACGAGCCCGTCTCAACCGAGCGCCAAATAATGACGCCGGAACAGACACTTAACGACGCCTGAGAACAGAGCGCACCGGGCCGTGTAGCAATGAACAACGACGCGAGTCGAGGAAAAGCCTTGTGGAATCGGCATCGGATCGATTCCGGAGACAGTACCGGGCACAGAAAGCGTTACATCTTGGTGTACGCTTGTTCGGGCGTAACACCCTGAAATGATTGGCTCTTCGGCGTGCGGAGAGCCGAATTTCCTACCGCGGACCTGTACCGCAACTTGCCGGGCTACCGGAGCGCCGCGGCGATGTTGCCGCCATCGACCGTGACCACGGCGCCCGTCGTCTTGGCCGCCTTGGCGAGCGACACGAAGGCCTGGGCGACGTCGTCGGCCGTGACCTCGAGGCCGAGCAGGTTGCCGCCCATGTAGTCGGCTTCGCTCAGGCCCCGCGCCCGGGAGCGCTGGGCGATCATGTCGTCGGTGAGCAGGCCCGAGCGGATGCGGTCGGCGTTGACGGCGTTGGAGCGGATGCCCTCGCCGCCGTGGTCGACCGCATACTGCCGGCTGAGGAACATGGTCGCGGCCTTGGGCAGCCCGTAGGGGCCGAAGTCGGCGCCGGGGTTGACCGCCTGCTTGGAGGCATTGAACAGCAGGCAGCCGCCGAGCTTCTGGGCGCGCATGATGCGGACGGCGTTCTGCGCCACGCTCTGGTGGGCCCAGAAGTTGAGCTCGAAGCTCTGGCGCAGGACGGCGTCCTCGACCTCGCCGATCCTGCCCTGCCAGGCGGCACCGGCGTTGGAGACCACGATGTCGACGCCGCCCCAGGTCGCCGCGACCTTGTCGAAGGCGGCGCGCACCGCTTTGGGGTCGGTGACGTCGCAGGCGATGGCGAAGCCCTTCACCTGGGAGACGTCGCGGTCGAGCACGACGACCTCGGCGCCTTCCTTCGCGAACGCCGCGGCCGTCGCCGCACCGATGCCGGAGGCGCCGCCCGTGACGACGACGATGCGGCGTGCCAGCGGCTTCTCCGCCGCGGCGCCGAGCTTCGCTTGCTCCAGCGACCAGTACTCGATGTCGAAGATGTCGGGCTCGGGGATGCACCGGTAGGTGCCGAGCCGCTCGGCGTCGGCGATCACCGCCACCGTCGTCTCCGCGAGATCGGCCGCGATCTTCGCGTCCTTCGAGCTGTTGCCGACGCCGAACAGGCCGAGGCCGGGCACCAGCACGACCCTCGGGATCGGGTCGAGCTCCTTCCTGGCCACGACCTGCTTGCCGTTGTGGCGCGCGAAGTAGGCGTGATAGTCGGCCGCGAACTTGTCGAGCGCGGCCTTCGTCCCGGCCTTGAAGACGTCGAGCTTGCCGGCCTCGGGCGCCGGCGCGACCAGCGGCACGTTCTTGGTGCGGATCGCATGGTCGGGCGTCACCGGACCCTGCTGGCTGTAGCGGGCGATCTCCTTGCCGCCCACGAAGGCCAGGATCTCCGGCCCGCTGCGGAACTCGAGCACGAACCGCTGCGCCGCCTCGGGCCCGCCGCTCTTCGCCGGGATCGAGAGCATGCCGCGCAGGATCGGCGCGACCTCGGCGACGCTTGCAATGCTCTTGGGCAACGCCGCGCCTGGGAAGATCTTGCGCGTCTCCCTGGCGAGCCGCTTCTCGGCCATCGTCACCAGGTCGATCATGCGGCCATAGGCTTCCTCGGCCGTGGCGCCCATCGAGAAGATGCCGTGCTTCAGCAGGATCAGGCCCTCGACGTCGGGGTTGGCCTTGCCGACCTCGCTGCATTTCTTTGCAAGCGCGAAGCCCGGCATGACGTAGGGCACCAGGGCGGCGCGCTTGCCGTAGAGGTCGGCCGCCAGCGCCTCGCCGTCGGGCTGGTCGGTGAGCGACAGCACCGCGTTGGAGTGCGTGTGGTCGATGAACTTGTGCGGCAGGAAGGCGTGCAGCAGCGTCTCGACCGACGGGTTGGGCGATTTGGCGTCGAGCAGGTTGGAGCGCTGCACGTTCACCATGTCCTCGTCGCTGAGCGCCTGCAGTCCTTCGAGCTCGCGCAGCGGGTCGAGGCGGACGGCGGGCAGGCCCGGCGCCTCGATGGTGCCCATGTCCCAGCCGCTGCCCTTGACGCAGAGCACGTCGATCGTCCGGCCGGTGATGTCGGCCATGCGCGTCTTGACCGACGTGTTGCCGCCGCCGTGCAGCACGAGCTTCGGCTCGCCGCCCAGGAGCCGCGTCGTGTAGACGCGCAGCGCCAGATCCTCGCCGATGCCCTTCTTGGCGTGCTGCGCGACCGCGGCCCTGGCGTCGCCGTCCGACCAGAGATTCCGCATCCTACTCGCCCGGCTGCACGCCGGCGTCCTTGGCGATCTTCACCCAGGTCGCGATCTCCTGCTCCTGGTAGGGGCGGAACGCGGCGGGATCGCGCGGGTCGACGGTGAAGCCGAGTTTGTCGATCTTCGCCACGATCTCGGGGTCCTTCAGGCTCTTCAGGATCTCGGCCGACAGGCGGTCGAGGGCGGGCTTGGGCGTCGCGGCCGGGGCGAAGAAGGCGGCCCACGACGCGGCGTTGGCGCCGGTCACGCCCTGCTCCTCGAGCGTCGGCACGTCGGGCAGCTTGGGGTTGCGCTTGGCGCTGCCGATGGCGAGCGCCCGCATCTTGCCGGCGTTGATCTGGGCCAGCACGCTGGGCAGCGTCGAGTTCGAGATGTCGACGCGGCCGCCGATGAGGTCCTGCACCAGCGGCGCGGCGCCGCGATAGGGGATGTGGGTCATCTTGGTGCCGGTGCGCGCCATGAAGAGTTCGGTCGACAGGTGCGAGCCCGAGCCGACGCCGGTCGAGCCGTAGTTGAGGGCGCCGGGCTTTTCCTTGGCGAGCTTGATGACGTCCTGGATGGTTTTGGCCGGCAGGTCGTTCTTCACCACGAAGACATGCTCGAAGGCGCCGGCGCCGGCGAGCGGCGCGAAATCCTTGACCGCGTCGTAGCCCGGCTCGCGCAACATGAACATGTTGTTGCCGTGCGTCTGGTTGTTGCCGAATGTGATGGTGAGCCCGTCCGGCTTGGCCTTGGCGACGGCGCGCGTGCCGATGGCGCCCGAGGCGCCCGACACGTTCTCGACCACGACCTGCTGGCCGAGGCGGCCGGCGATGTCGGCCGCCACGATGCGCGCAATGGCGTCGGTGGGGCCGCCGGCCGGGTAGGCCACGACCAGCTTGATCGGACCCGACGGCTCCCAGGCCTGGGCGAAGGCGGGGCCGGCGAAGGGGCTGAGCGCCAGCCCGGCGGCGAAGGTGCGGCGGTTCAACATCGGTCTTCTTCCTCAGCTGTGTGAAATGACGATCTTGCCGAAATGGCTCTGGCCCTTGAGGTGCCGGTAGGCGGCCTTCGCCTCGGCGAAGGGGAACACCCTGTCGATGACGGGCCTCAGGCCGTTCGCCGCGATGGCGCGGTTCATCGCCTCGAACATCTGCGTGCTGCCGACATAGAGGCCCTGGACCTTGAGGTTGCGCCGCAGGATCGGCATGGGATCGAGCGTCGCCATGCCCGAGAGCAGCCCGATGACGGCGATGGTGCCGCCGAGGCGCGTGGCCATGAACGAGCGCGGCAGCGTGCCCGCACCGCCGACTTCGACCGTGATGTCGGCGCCGCGGCCGCCGGTCAGCTTCAGCGCTTCCTTGTCCCAGTCGGGTGTCGCCTTGTAGTCGATGACCGCTTCGGCGCCCATCTGCTTCAGCCGCTCGGCCTTGGCCGCCACGCTCGACGTGCCGATCACGCGCGCGCCGAACATCCTGGCGAACTGCAGCGCGAAGATCGACACGCCGCCGGTGCCCTGGATCTGCACGACGTCGCCCGCCTTGAGGTTGCCGATCTCGACCAGCGCGTGCCAGGCGGTGACCGCGGCGCAGGGCAGGGTGGCGCCCTCCTCGAAGCTGAGATGGGCGGGCAGCTTCACCACGCCTTCTTCTTCCAGCACCGCAAGCTCGGTCAGCATGCCGTCGATCGCGCCGCCCATCGCCGAGCCCATCGCGGCGTCCTGGATGGCACCGCCGAACCAGCGCTGCATGAAGCAGCCGGCGACCCGGTCGCCGACCTTGACGCGGGTCGTTCCCTGCCCGACCGCCACCACCTCGCCGGCGCCGTCCGACAGCGGGATCAGGTCGGGCTTGGGGGCGGCGCGCGCATACTGCGCCTCGATGGTCAGCAGGTCGCGATAGTTGAGCGAGGAGGCGCACACCCGCACCAGCACTTGGCGCGGACCGGGCGTCGGATCGGGCCGCTCCGAGAGCGTGAGCGAGTCGATGCCCTTGGGCGAGGGGATGACGTAGCACTTCATCGGCGGTCTCTTTCGGTCGTTGCTGTCATCCTGAGGCGAAGCCGAAGGATCCTTCGCTGCGCTCAGGATGACAATGCTATTGGTTGCCCTTCAGTTCGATGATGGTCTTGGCCATGACCGCCTCCTGGTCCCACGGGAACAGGATCCATGTGTCCTGGCTCACTTCGGTGATGAAGCTGTCGACGACGGGTCGGCCGGCCGGCTTGGCGTAGACGGTGGCGAAATGCGCCTCGGGCAGCATCGCCCGCACGGCGCGGGCGGTGACGCCGGTGTCAACCAGATCGTCGACGATCAGCCAGCCCTTGCCCTTGTCCCGCTCGGCGAGCGTGCCCTTCAGCAGCTCGACCTTGGCGCCGCGCTCCATGCGGTCGTAGGTCGAGCAGCACACGGTGTCGATCAGCCGGAGGTTCAGTTCCCGGGCGACGATGGCGGCCGGCACCAGGCCGCCGCGGGTGATGGCGACCAGGCCCTTGAACGGTCCGAGATCGGCCAGCCGCCACGCCAGGGCGCGGGCGTCGCGGTGCAACTCCGTCCAGGAGACGGGGAACATCTTGTTGTAGCCCGCACTGCTCGCCATGCGATTTCGCCCCAGCTCCTGTCCGGTTTGGCTTGCCCGTTCGCAAGGGCTGCACTAACACCTTCGCTCGACGCAATGAAGCACAGGCCATAGGGAAAACGGTCCGGAGACTGCTGCGATATGGGAATTGAGCTTACGCCCGCCTTCTGGAGCGGTCTCACGCAGATCATCCTGGTGAACATCGTCCTGTCCGGCGACAACGCGCTGGTCATCGCGCTCGCCTGCCGGAACCTCGAAAAGAAGCACCAGAAGCCGGCCATCTTCGTCGGCAGCGCGGGCGCGATCATCCTGCGCATCATCTTCGTGCTGATCGTCGACCAGCTTCTGAAGATCTCGTTCCTGAAGCTTACGGGCGGGCTGCTGCTGCTGTGGATCGGCGTCAAGCTGGTCCAGGGCGAAGAGGAGCACGGCGACGGCGTGAAGGGCGCGGGCTCCATCTGGGGCGCCATCCGCACCATCATCATCGCCGACGCGGTCATGAGCCTCGACAATGCCATCGCCATCGCGGCGGCGGCCAAGGGCGATGTCGTCCTGATCGTCCTCGGCCTGCTGATCTCCATCCCGCTGATCATCTTCGGCGCCACCCTCATCATGGCGCTGCTCAACCGCTTTCCGATCATCGTGATCGCCGGTGGTGCGCTGCTCGGCTGGATCGCGGGCGAAGTGCTGGCGACCGATCCCGCCTATGCCGACAAGCTCGCGGCCATGATCCCGAACCACAAGATGGTGTTCGAGATTGCAGGCGCGGTGATCACCGTGGCGATCGGCTACTACCTTCAGTATCGCGCCAGGCAGCGCCGACACGAGGAGCCGGTCGATCTCGCCGCCGACAAGGGCAAGGAGTAGTCGTCATGGCCAAGCTGAAGGCAGTTCTCGTCGCGGTCGACGGCTCGCCGTATTCCGATCGCGCCACGCAGCACGCGCTCGACCTCGTGGGCTCGGGCGCGGTGACGGAGCTTCATCTCCTGAACGTGCAGCCGAGCCTCGGCGGTGCGGTCTCGAGTTTCGTCGCCCGCGAGCAGATCGAGTCGTACCATCGCGAAGAGGGCGAGAAGGCGCTCGCCTCCGCCGTCGCGATCGCCGCAAAGGCGGGCGTGCCGGCCAAGACCCATATCGGCGTCGGCCGGCAGGGCGAGATCGTCGCCGACTATGCGAAGAAGCTGGGCGCCGGCCTCGTGGTCATCGGGACGCGTGGCCATACCGGCCTCGCCGGAGTCCTGCTGGGCTCGGTCGCGCAGGACGTGATCGCCCATTCCCACGTGCCCGTCACCCTCGTGAAGTAGCCAGCGCCTTTCGGAAGGCGTAAAACCGCGCCGCAACCCGGAGGTCGCGGAGCGTGGGCGAGGAGATGTGGCGACGCGAGGCGCTGGCGCCCTATGCCACCCTGCCGTGGCGGAGCCGCGGCCGCCTCCATCCCGAGCCCGACGGGCCGACCCGCAGCCCGTTCCAGCGCGACCGCGACCGCATCATCCACTCCACCGCGTTCCGGCGGCTGAAGCACAAGACCCAGGTCTTCGTCTATCACGAGGGCGACCACTATCGGACACGACTCACGCATTCCCTCGAGGTCGCCCAGATCGCCCGCACGATCTGCCGGGTGCTCAGGCTCGACGAGGATCTCGGCGAGGCCGTGGCGCTCGCCCACGACCTCGGCCACACCCCGTTCGGCCATGCCGGAGAGGAGGCGTTGCATGCCGCGATGAAGCCCTATGCCGGCTTCGACCACAATGCCCAGACGCTGCGCATCCTGACCAAGCTCGAGGACCGCTACGCCGAATTCAACGGGTTGAACCTCACCTGGGAGACGCTCGAAGGCGCGGTGAAGCACAACGGCCCGTTGCTCAGGAAGGGCCGCAAGCTCGCGGACCTGCCCGCCGCCATCGTCGAGTACTGCCAGGACCACGACCTCGAGCTCGACGGCCATGCCGGACCGGAGGCGCAGGTCGCCGCGCTCTCCGACGACATCGCCTACAACAACCACGACATCGACGACGGGCTGCGCGCCGGCCTGTTCGAGGTGAAGGACCTGCTCGAGTTGCCGCTGGTCGGCGAGATGTTCTCGATCGTGACGCAGAAATACTCCGGCATCGACCAGACGCGCCTGATCCACGAAGCGGTGCGCCGCGTGATCAATGCCATGGTCGAGGACGTGCTCGCCGAGACACGCCGGCGGCTGAAGGAAGCGGCGCCGAAGTCGGTGGCCGGGATCCGCACGCTGGGACGTCCCGTGGTCGCCTTTTCGGAGCGCATGGCGGCGACCGACAAGGTCGTCAAGGGCTTCCTCTACAAGCGCATGTACGAGCACTGGAAGCTCAACCGATCCCACTCCAAGGCGCGCCGCGTCGTGGTCGACCTGTTCGAGCTCCTGTTCGCCGAACCCAACTGCCTGCCCTCGCCGTGGCGTGAAAAGGCCGAGCAGGCGGGCACCCACGCCCGCGCCCGCGTCGTCGCCGACTACATCGCCGGTATGACCGACCGCTTCGCCCTCGACGAGCACAAGCGGCTGTTCGACCTGTACGAATGAGCATGTGGCCACCCTTCGAGACGGCCCTTCGGGCCTCCTCAGGGTGAGGCAAAGGGTAGCCCTCACCCTGAGGAGCGGTCCGGAGGACCGCGTCTCGAAGGGTGGGCAACAGGTGCTTAATCTTCTAAACACCGCCCCATGAATCCCTACCGCCACTTCATCGGCGAGATCGTCGCGGCGCTGAAATCCATGCAGGCCGCCGGCGAATTGCCGGAAAAGCTCGATTTTTCCGCCATCACGGCCGAGCCGCCGCGCGAAGCGGCACACGGCGACATCGCGACCAACGCCGCGATGGTGCTGGCCAAGGCCGCGGGCCGGAAGCCGCGCGACATCGCCGAGGCGCTGCTGGACCGCCTCAGGGGCAATACCGACGTGGTCGACGGCGCGGTCGCGGGGCCGGGCTTCATCAACCTCAAGATCGCCGACGGCTTCTGGCGCGCGCGCCTCGCCGACTGTTTGAAGGCCGGCATCGCTTACGGCGATTCGACGATGGGGCAGGGTGTCCGGGTGAACGTCGAATATGTCTCGGCCAACCCGACCGGCCCGCTGCATGTGGCGCACGCGCGCGGCGCGGTGGTGGGCGATGCGCTGGCCAATCTCCTGGCGAAGGCGGGCTACGCCGTCACCAAGGAGTACTACATCAACGACGCCGGCGCGCAGGTCGACAAGCTCGGCCAGTCGACCTATCTGCGCTATCGCGAGGCGCTCGGCGAGAAGATCGATTCGATCCCCGAAGGCCTCTATCCCGGCGAGTACCTGAAGGAGGTCGGGGCGGCGATCGCCAAGCGCGACGGCGCCCGCTGGGTCGGCAAGCCTGAAGCCGACTGGCTGCCCGAAATGCGCGCCTTCGCCATCGAAGCGCTGATGGTCGAGATCAAGGCCGACCTCGCCACGCTCGGCGTCAACATCGACGTCTACTCCTCGGAGCGCGCGCTGGTCCAAAGCGGCGCCGTCGATCGCGCGTTCGAGGAATTGACCCGCCAGGACCTGATCTACCAGGGTCGGCTCGAGCCGCCCAAGGGACAGAAGCCGGACGACTGGGAAGATCGCGAGCAGACTCTCTTCCGGGCGACCAGGTTCGGCGACGAGGTCGATCGGCCGCTCAAGAAGTCGGACGGAAGCTGGACCTACTTCGCCAACGACATCGCCTACCACCACGACAAGTACCGTCGCGGCTTTGCCGACATGATCGACGTCTGGGGCGCCGACCACGGCGGCTACGTCAAGCGCATGAAGGCGGCGGTGAGTGCGATCACGGGCAAGAAGGGCGAGCTCGACGTGAAACTCTGCCAGCTCGTGCGCGTCATGCGCCACGGCGAGCTGGTGCGCATGTCCAAGCGCGCCGGCACCTTTGTGACCTTGCGCGACCTGCTCGACGAGGTCGGGCCGGATGTCGTGCGGTTCACCATGCTGACCCGCAAGAACGACGCGCCGTTCGACTTCGACCTCGCAAAGGCCACAGAACAGTCACGGGACAACGCCGTATGGTACGTCCAATATGGTCATGCGCGCAGTCGCTCTGTCACGCGACAGGCGAGCGCCGCCGGCATCGCGGTCGAGGGGCTCGACAGCACCCCGCTCGACCGTCTGGGCGATGCCGGCGAACTCGCGTTGATCCGCATGATCGCCCAGTGGCCGCGCCAGGTTGAGGCGGCCGCCGCGGCCCACGAGCCGCATCGTATTGCCTTCTATCTCTATGACCTGGCGGCTGCCTTCCATGCCCATTGGAACAGGGGGCGGGAGGAGCCGGGCCTGCGCTTCGTGGTCGAGGGGGACCCCAAACTCACCCGGGCACGACTGGCATTGGTACAGGGAATCGGTTTTGTGATAGGATCAGGATTAAAGGTCTTCGGCGTAACACCCGTCGAAGAGATGAGATAACGAATGCACATCCGCCGGTCCCCCTCCGGCGACGGTCCAAAGATCTACCGACCCAATGAGTCGGTTGCGGTGCGGCTCGATCCTCCGCCCCGGCCCGTCGCGTACGAACCCGATTCGATCCCGCCGCCGCCCCGGGACTCGCTGCTCATGCGGGTCAACAGGCGGCGTGGCCAGATCCTGACGGTCATGGTCTCGATCGCCGCCATCGCGAGCTTCGGCTCCGTGGTCTGGTGGGCCCACAATCAGGACGTCAAGGCGGGCGGCAAGGGCCTCGAACCGCTGGTCGTTCAGGCGCCGACCACCCCGTCGCGCATCAAGCCGGAGAATGCCGGCGGCCTCGTGCCGCCCAACCAGGACAAGGAAGTCTTCAACCGCATCGCACCGGGCGCGGTACCCAGCCAGCCCGAGAAGCTGCTGCCCACCGCAGTGACGCCCAAGCTGCCGGCCAGCGGCCTGCCGTTGCCGGCAGCGCCCAAGCCGGAGTCCGAGGTCGCCAAGGCGCCGACCCCGCTACAGCCCAATCCCCCGGTCGCGGCCACGGGTGGCCCCACGCCGCCGCCTGCCGAGGCCAAGGTCCCGGCCAATCCGCCCAACGTGCAGCCAGCCGCCACGTCGCCGTCGGCCACGGAAAAGGGGCCGAGCATCGCCAGCCTGATCGAGAACATGTCCGGCCCGACTGGCGGTTGGCGGGTGCAGATCGCCTCGGTGAAGAACGAGGACGTCGCCAAGTCAACCTGGGCGCGCCTGCAGAGCGCCCACGGCGACGTGCTGGCCAGCCTGCGCATGCAGCCGGTCCGCGTCGATCTCGGCGAGAAGGGCGTATGGTATCGCGTGCAGGCAGGCCCCCTCGACGAGAAGCAGGCCCATTCGATCTGCAGCACGCTGAAGAGCCGCAGGGCCGACTGCGTCGCGGTTCCGCCGGCACGGTGATCTTTGGTCATGAACAGGCCGCGCGCGGCCCTTTTCGGCTGCGCCGGTCCCGATCTCCTGCCCGACGAACGCGCCTTCTTCCGCGACGCCGATCCGCTGGGCTTCATCCTGTTCGCCCGCAATGTCGACACGCCCGAGCGCACGCGCCGGCTGGTCGACGATCTGCGTTCGTGTGTGGCACGCGCCGACGCGCCGGTGCTGATCGACCAGGAAGGCGGCCGTGTCGCCCGCCTGCGGCCGCCGCACTGGCGCAAGGCCCCGCCGGCCCGCCTGCTGGGCGGGCTCTACGCACGCGACCCCGAGCACGGCCTTGAAGCCACGAAGCTCAATTCGCGCCTGCTGGCGGCCGACGTGGCGTCGGTCGGCTGCGACGTCGACTGCCTGCCCGTGCTCGACATCGCCTTTCCCGAGACCCATGCGGTGATCGGCGATCGCGCCTATGCCGATCGGCCCGGGCCGGTGGCGGCGCTCGGTCGTGCTGCGGCCGAGGGCCTGCTGGCCGAGGGTGTGATGCCGGTCATCAAGCACATCCCCGGGCACGGCCGCGCCACGGTCGACAGCCACGAATCGCTGCCCAGGGTGACCGCTTTGCGCGCCGAGCTGGAACGCACCGACTTCGTGCCCTTCAAGCTCCTGTCCGACCTGCCGTGGGCGATGACCGGTCACCTGCTGTTCGAGGCGATCGATCCCAGGGACTGCATCACGGTATCGGCAGGCGCCGTGCAGGACGTGATCCGCGGCCATATCGGCTTCGATGGGCTGCTGCTGTCGGACGATCTCTCCATGCAGGCGCTGGGCGGCTCGCTCGGCAACCGGGCGGCGCGCGCCCTGGCGGCCGGCTGCGACATTGCCCTCCACTGCAACGGTCGGATGGCCGAGATGGTCGAGATCGCCGGCCGGACCTCGGCCATGACGGAGGTGGCGGGTCGGCGCTTCGAGGCCGGCCGCGCTGTCCTCGCCCGGCACCGCGATCCGGCGGGCAGGCGGGGCCTCGCCGAGGCCACCAAACGGCTCACCGAACTCCTGCCTGAATGGGGATAAGGCGGGGTCAAATCCAGTGGCGGTGTGCGCTGCCACTGGACTAAACCGGGGCTGCATGAACGAGCCCGCCAGCCCGCCTCCGGACGCCCCGGCCGCCGACGCGCCTGCCGACAGCTTCACCGCCGGCGGCCCCGACGTGATCGCGCCGGGCGAGGGCGAGCTGATCGTCAATCTCGAGGGCTTCGAGGGGCCGCTCGACCTCCTGCTGTCTCTGGCGCGCGACCAGAAAGTCGATCTGCGTCGCATCTCGATGGTGGCGCTGGTCGACCAATACCTGGCGCACGTGGCCCAGGCGCGCCGGCTCCGGCTGGAACTTGCCGCCGACTACCTCGTGATGGCCGCGTGGCTCGCCTACCTCAAGTCGCGCCTGCTGCTGCCCGAACCGCCGGCCGGCGAGGAGCCGTCGGGCCAGGAGATGGCCGATGCGCTGCAGTGGCAGTTGCGCCGGCTCGAGGCCATGCAGGAGGCGGGCGTCCGCCTGATGGCGCGGCCGCAGCTCGGCAGGGACGTCTTTTCCCGCGGCCAGCCGGAAGGCGTCGTGGTCGTGCGGCGCGCGGTATGGGACGTCAAGCTCTACGATCTGCTGAACGCCTACGGCACGCAGGTGCGGCCCAAGGATGCCGACACCTACCAGATCGCGCCCATGCAGTTCTTCTCGGTCGAGGAGGCGGCGGAACGGCTTGGCCGCATGCTGGGCATCGCCATCGACTGGCAGGTGCTCGAAGCGTTCCTGCCCGCCGGTCTCACCGATCCGACCAAGCGCCGCTCGGCGATCGCCTCGACGTTCGTGGCGGGCCTGCAGCTCGCCAAAGACGGCCAGATCGAGCTGCGGCAGACCGAGCGCTTCGGTCCCATTCATCTGCGCAAGCGTACCGAGCAACGGTGACGGTTCCCGACATGTCAGACATCGAAAACGCCACGGCTATCATCGAAGAGCCGGCCCTTATTGCGGCGATGGTCCTTGCCGGCCTGTCGGACGCGCATGGTCTCTCGGCGGCCAAGGAGAAGGCCGAGGTCGAGAAGAACGATGATGACGAAGACGATGATGACGAAGACGAAGACGACGGCGATGATGGGTCCGATGATGATGATTCGGACGATGACGACGACGATGACGATGACGACGACGATGACGACGACGAGGAGGCTGAGGAAACAACGAAGGCCGTAGAGATTCCGGTCGAGGCCGTGGGGGCAGCCGCGATCGCCGCCGCGGCGGCCGCCGGCAAGGACAAGGTCACCGATGTCGTCTCGCCGGATCACGCGCAGCATCTGCGGCTGCTCGAAGCGCTGGTCTTTGCCGGCACCCAGGCGCTCGACGAGAAGGAGCTGGCCGAGCGGCTGCCCAACGACGCCGATGTGGCCCGCCTGCTGGCCGACCTCGCCGAGCTCTATGCCGGTCGCGGCGTTAACCTTGTGAAGGTAGCGGGCGGCTATGCCTTCCGCACCGCGCCCGATCTTTCCGAGAAGCTCAAGATCGAACGGCCGGTAACGCGCAAGCTGTCGCGCGCCGGCATCGAGACGCTCGCCATCATCGCCTATCACCAGCCGGTGACGCGCGCGGAGATCGAGCAGGTGCGCGGCGTCGGCCTCAGCAAGGGCACGCTCGACCTGCTGTTCGAGCAGAACTGGATCAAGCCGATGGGCCGCCGGCGCGCGCCGGGCAAGCCCGTGACTTGGGGCACGACCGACTTCTTTCTGGAGCATTTCGGCCTGCCAAGCCTCGACGACCTGCCCGGCCAGGAGGAATTGAAGGCGGCGGGGCTCTTGGACCCGCGCTCCCAGCCCCCCATATTCAGGCCCGAGGAGCCCGACCTGCCGCTCGAGCCGACGGAAGACGAGGCCGACGAGCCTCTCGCCGCCGAGGAAACAGGGCACTGACGCCCCAATACGACCTCATTCGACAGGTTGCCGGCCCTTTGCAGCGGATGCCATAATCAGCATTCGTAGTTTCGACGCGCCGATCGCAATCGTTCTTGGGAGCATGTTCACATGGGTAGCTTCAGCGTATGGCACTGGCTGATCGTGCTGGCCGTCGTGCTGCTGCTGTTCGGCGGTCGCGGCAAGATTTCGCAGCTCATGGGCGACTTCGGGAAGGGCCTCTCGGCCTTCAAGAAGGGCGTCGGGGGCGCAGCGGAGGAAACGCCGCAGGCCCAGCCGGGCCAGCAGCCGGGCGACACGGCAAAGCCGATCTCGGCCCAGGCCACGACCACCCCTCCGGGAACCTCGGCGGGCGGGCAGGTCCACCAGGACAGCGCCGCCAAGGTCTGAGTCGCCGGGTTCTTCGCCCGGCGTGAACACCGATGTTCGGTATCGACAGCCCTGAGCTTCTGGTCATCGCCGTCGTGGCGCTGGTCGTCGTCGGCCCCAAGGAACTGCCCGGCCTGCTGCGCAGCTGGGGCAAATGGATGGCCCAGATGCGCGGCATGGCGTCGGAGTTTCGCGGCCATGTCGACGAGATGGTCCGCCAGTCCGAGCTGGACGAGGTGAAGAAGCAGCTCGAATCGGCGCCCGGTCTCGACCTGCAGGCGCTCGATCCCACGCGGGAGATCAAGAGCGCGATCCAGGAAGGCATGGCCGAGGGCGAGAAGGCCGTGGCCGACGCCAAGACCGAGATCGCCGCTCCGCTCGACAATCCGCTCGCCGAGCCCGAGTCCGCACCCCAGACGGGGCTCGAGGCTCCCCAGATCGCCGCCGAGCCTGCACCGCCTGCGGTCGAGGCGCAGCTGCCCGCCGTGGAAGACAAGCCCGCCAAGGCCGTGGCGGCGGGCTGAGCGCCAATTAGCGCTTTGAATTGCCGGCCAAAGGGCGGCATAACGCGGCTCCCATGCTGCGATGCGTTCCGTGACCCAGGCCACCCACGACGGCCCTGAAGACGACAAGCCGATGCCGCTGCTCGATCACCTGATCGAGCTGCGCAAACGGCTGATCTATGCCCTGGTGGCGTTCTTCGCCGTCTTCTTCGTCACGTTCTACTTCGCCAAGCCGATCTTCTCGTTCCTGATGCAGCCGGCACTGGCCGACGGCTACAAGGTCATCGTCCTCGACATCTTCGAGTTCTTCTTCGTCACGGTGAAGCTGTCGGCGTTCGTGGCGCTGATCGTCGGCTTCCCGCTGATCGCGGTGCAGATCTGGCTGTTCGTGGCACCCGGCCTCTACCGCCACGAGAAGCGGGCCTTCGTGCCGTTCCTGGTCGCCACGCCGTTCATGTTCTACGCCGGCTGCGCGCTGATGTACTACGTCGTGCTGCCGTACGTGATCAACTTCATGCTGACCCAGTACGCGCCGCCCGACATCGAGAAGACGCTGCGCTCCTCGGACTACCTGGAACGCATCCTGCAGCTCGTCTTCGCCTTCGGCTTCGCCTTCGAGGTGCCGGTCCTGCTCACGCTTCTGGTGCAGGTCGGCGTCGCCACCACCGAGGGGCTGAAGTCCAAGCGACGCTATGCGATCGTCATCGCCTTCATCGTCGCCGCGGTCCTTGCGCCACCCGACGTGGTGAGCCAGATCGCGCTCGCCATCCCGCTGATGGCCTTCTACGAGCTCAGCATCCTGATCGGCGGCTGGATCGAGCGGAAGCGCGAGCGCGAGGACAAGGCGGCCGAGGAGGCGGAGAAGAAGGCCGAGGAATCGGCCGGTAGCTGACCATGCACGACATACGTTTCATCCGTGAGAGCCCGCAGGCGTTCGACGCCGGCCTGAAGAAGCGCAATCTGGCGCCGCTGTCGGCCGAGATCCTGGAAATCGACCGGCGCCGCCGCGCCGCGATCTCGGAGAGCGAGGCGACCCAGGCCAGGCGCAAGGCCCTCAGCCAGCAGATCGGCGTGGCCAAGCGCAAGGGCGAGCCGGCCGAGGCGCTGATGGCCGAGGTCGCTTCCCTGGAGGAAAGCCTGAAGACCGGCGAGCGCGAGGCCCAGCGCCTCGATGAGGAGCTCAAGAGCCGGCTGGAAGTGCTGCCCAATCTGCCGTTCGACGACGTGCCCGACGGCACCGACGAGACCGGCAACGTCGAGCTGCGCCGCGTCGGCAGCCAGCGTAATTTCAGCTTCGCGCCCAAGGACCACGTGGCGCTGGGCGAGGCGACCGGCCAGATGGATTTCGCCGCCGCCGGCAGGATGTCGGGCGCGCGCTTCGTGGTGCTCAAGAAGCATCTGGCGCGACTGGAGCGGGCGATCGCGCAGTTCATGCTCGACCTGCACACCAGCGAGGAGGGCGGCTACACCGAGGTCAATCCGCCGTTCATGGTGCGCGACAACGCCGCCTACGGCGTCGGCCAGCTGCCGAAGTTCGCCGAGGACATGTTCCACACCGACAACGGCTTCTGGCTGATCCCGACCGCCGAGCTGCCGCTCACCAACCTGGTGAACGACACGGTGCTGGACGAGAAGGACCTGCCGCTGCGCTTCACCGCCTGGACGCCATGCTTCCGCTCCGAGGCGGGCGCGGCCGGCAAGGACACGCGCGGCATGATCCGCCAGCACCAGTTCCCCAAGGTCGAGCTGGTGAGCATCACCACCGCAGAGCAGTCCGCGGCCGAGCATGAGCGCATGACAGGCCGCGCCGAGGAGGTGCTGAAGCGCCTCGGCCTGCCGTTCCGCACCATCGTGCTGTGCGGCGGCGACATGGGCTTCGGCTCGCGCAAGACCTTCGATATCGAGGTCTGGCTGCCCGGCCAGAACGCCTATCGCGAGATCTCGAGCTGCTCCAACTGCGGCGACTTCCAGGCCCGGCGCATGAACGCGCGCTACCGCCCGAAGGCCGAGAAGGGCACGCGCTTCGTGCACACGCTGAACGGCTCCGGCCTCGCCGTCGGCCGCACTCTGGTCGCCGTGCTGGAGAACTACCAGAACGAGGACGGCTCGGTGACGATCCCCGAGGTTCTCCTGCCCTACATGGGCGGGCTCAAGGCGATCCCAGGCCCCGGGAAATGACGCCGGCCGACATCTCCCGCGCCCGCATCCTCGTCACCAACGACGACGGCATCAATGCGCCCGGCCTCGACGCCATGATCGACATCGCGAGCCAGCTCTCGCAGGACGTCTGGATCGTGGCGCCGGAGTACAACCAGAGCGGCGCCGGCCATTCGCTGTCGCTCACCCATCCGGTGCGCGCCCGCCAGCTCGGCGAGACGAAATTCGCGCTGGAAGGCACGCCGACCGACTGCGTGCTGTTCGCCGTGAAGCACCTGCTGAAGGACCGCAAGCCCGACATCGTGCTGTCGGGCGTCAACCGCGGCTCCAACATGGCCGACGACGTGACCTATTCGGGCACCATCGCCGGCGCCATGGAAGGCTGCCTGCTCGGCATCCCTTCGATCGCCTTCAGCCAGGCCTACACCCATCCGCATCCGTTGAAATGGGACACCGCCGTCCAGTTCGGCGCCGACGTGGCGCGGCGTGTGCTGTCGGGCGGCATTCCGCGCAACGTCCTGGTCAACGTCAACTTTCCCGACGTCGCCGCGGCCGCCGTCAAGGGTACGCGGGTGACGCGCCAGGGCGTGCGCGCCTTCGGTGGCCACATTGTCGAGCGCACCGATCCGCGCGGCGGCACCTACTACTGGATCGCCTATGCGCCCGGCGAGCACGACCGCGACGAGGAGAGCGACATCACGGCGGTGCGCTCAGGCTACGTCTCCGTGACGCCGCTGCATCTCGACCTCACGCACGAGGCCACGCGCCGCAAGTTCGGCTCGTCGTTCGACGCGGGCTGACGCCGGGCGGGCGCCGTGAACGTCGCCGCCATGCAGCGCCTGATCGCCGAGCTCCGCAACTCGGGCATCCAGGACGAGAACGTGCTGGCGGCTATCGCCGCCGTCGACCGCGAACGCTTCGTCTCGCCGACCTTCGCCGAGCGCGCCTGGGAGAACACCGCGCTGCCCATCGCCTTCGGCCAGACGATCAGCCAGCCGCTGGTGGTCGCGGCCATGACCGAGGCGCTGCGCGTCGGCCCGCGCATGAAGGTGCTCGAGATCGGCACCGGCTCGGGCTACCAGGCCGCGGTTCTGGCCAAGCTGTCGCGGCGTGTCTACTCGATCGAGCGCTACAAGCCGCTCTCCAAGGAGGCCGAGCGCCGGCTGCTCGACCTCGGCATCTACAATGTCGTGGTCGACGTCAACGACGGCAGCCGGGGCTGGCCGGGCCAGGCGCCGTTCGACCGCATCATCGTCACCGCCGCCGCCGAGGAGCGGCCGCAGGCCCTGATCGACCAGCTCGCCGTCGGCGGCATCCTCATCGTGCCGGTGGGCCGCGATCCCACCGCCCAGGTCGTCGAGCGCATCGTCAAGAGCGAGAGCGGCCTGCAGCGCGACACGCTGATGCCGGTGCGCTTCGTGCCCCTGGTGGCGGGTCCGCTGCCGGTCCTGGGGCAGGGGTAGGGGCAGCGCCAGAAATCGACAGAAGCCCGATTCCCGCCGGAATCCTGATCTAGTAGAATAGCGCCATGAAAAGAGCCCCTCGCTTCCCCCTGCGATGGGCCGGCCGGATGCGCACGCTGGGTACCAGGCTGGGTACGGTGGCGGCGCTGTCGGTCGCGCTCGGCGCCTGCAACACCGTCATGGGTGCCCGCGACGGCACCATGGAATATCCCGGCTCCGGCGCCGGCCCCAACGCCGTTCCCGTCTACGTCGTCAAGGAAAGGGACACGGTCGAGAGCCTGTCCCAGCGCTACGGCGTGCCGACGCAGACCATCATCGAGCGCAACAAGCTGAAGCAGCCCTATACGCTGAGGCCCGGCCAGTCGCTCGAGATGCCGGGCGCGCGCTACGTGCCCGACGATGTCGGCGGCGCGAGCAAGACCGCCGCGGCCAATCCCAACGCGCCCGCCGCGGTGAAGCGCGAGTCGCTTGCCGCCCCGGGCCAGGGCGAGGCGCCACGGTCGGCCGCCCCTGCCGGCGAGCCGACGCCGCTCAGCCCGGCTTCGCAGTCGGTCACCGTGTCCGCCACGCCGCCGCGCATGGCCTGGCCGGTCAACGGCAAGATCGTCTCGAGCTACGGCACGTCGGGCGGCCAGAAGAACGACGGCATCGACATCGCCGCCGCCAAGGGCACGCCGGTGACGGCGGCCGATGGTGGCGAGGTGATCTACGCCGGCAGCGACGTCGCCAAGATGGGCAACCTGCTGCTGATCCAGCACACGGGCGGCTACATCACCGCCTATGGCAACAACGAGGACCTGCTGGTCAAGAAGGGCGCCAAGGTCAAGAAGGGCCAGACCATCGCCAAGGTCGGCAATTCCGGCGGCTCGGCCGAGCCCTACCTGCATTTCGAGGTGCGCCGCGCCGGCAAGACGATCGATCCCGCGACGGTTCTTCCGAAGAAGTAGCGTCGCTTCAGACGATCCTGCCGTCGATCTTGTACTGGCCCTTGCGGTCCTCGATCTCGAGGACCCAGAGATCGGGATCGCGCGCCACCTGGCGGGCGATGTAGGCGTCCGCGGCGGCCTCGTCGACCGGCGTCGGCCCCGTGCCGCGGCTCCAGGCCGGCTCGTCGTCCATCGTGCTGGCCTGCGTGTAGACCGTGACGCCGGCCTCGAAGCGGTTGATCTTGAGCAGCACCGTGCCGGCGTCGGGGTCGCCGCGGCGCACGACCGTGGCGGGAATGAACGCGCGGTCGCAGAGCCGCACCTGCGCGCTCACCCACAATCCCGTCGTCAGGCCCATCACCATGATGGGATGTTCATGCCAGCGCGTCGTCCAGCCCGTCAAACACCGCCCGCGCGCCGCGCCAGCGGAAACGCACGCAGGCGAAGGGCAGCGCGTTGAGCGCCTCGTCGCCATCGGCGAGCGTCGCCGGGGCGATCAGGATCGGCCGCACATCGGGCCCGCCGCGCGCCGAGGCGAGCGACAGCGAGCCCACCGCCAGCGCCAACTCGTTGTCGCGGCCATCGGCCACCAGCGCGAACAGGGGCTGCGGACGTTCGCCGCGCAGCGAGAAGAGATCGTCGGCGCCGCCGAACAGGCCGCGCTTGGCCAGCTCCTCGTGCAGTGCCAGGTCGACCAGGCGCCGGTCGCACGCCGCGGTCGCCGATGCCGCCAGCGCCGGCGCCACGCAGAGCCCCGTCGGCGCGCTCGGCGGGTCGCCCGCCTTGAAGCGGCGCACGGCGTCGACGAACTGCCCGAGAAGGCGCGTCAGCCGCGGGCTGTCGAGCGGCGCCACGATCAGCGCCTCGGACTCCGCGCCGTCGGGCCAGGTGATCTCCCGCCACACGCCGTCGGCCAGGAACTCGCGGAAGCCCGCCTTGCGTTGCCCGGGCCGCGCGCCGCCCATGCGGCCGGAATGGGCGAGATAGAGCGCGCCCGAATCGTCCGCGACGACCAATCCCGCCACCTTCCGGTCGGCGCCCTCGCGCGGCAGGTTGATCTCGCAGGTGATGCTTTCGCGCCTGGTCGGCGGATCGTGCGCATGGCCCAGCAGCAGCGCATGGCGTGCGGCGATCTTCTCTCCGGAGGGGCCGTCGCGCGCCGTGCGCGGCTCGAACGCCCACCAGAAGGCATCGTCGCGCGCCCAGTGGATCGTGGTGCGCAGTTCGCCGCCGCGCCAGGTCAGCCGCACGCCGCGCGCGGGAACGCCCTTCAAGGCGCCCTGCAGGCGCCTGATGGCGCGATCGATCCGCCTCGGTTCCCCCACGACCCGCAGCATGGCCGATCCTACTGCCGCCGCTCGCCCTTGCCCAAGTGGACAGGTTAGGCCATGAGAGCCGCCCCATTCGCATCAGGACTGATGGCCGAACCACCTCTCCTCGGACTGACCGGCATCCGCTACCACCTGGGTGACCAGACGATCCTCGACGGCGTCGAGCTCTCGGTCGCGCCCGGCGAACGGCTGTCGCTGGTCGGCCGCAACGGCGCCGGCAAGTCGACCCTGCTGCGCATCCTGGCGGGCGAGCCGATCGCCGATTCCGGCACGCGCTTCGCGCAGCCCGGTGCCACGGTTGCGACCCTGCCGCAGGAGCCCGACTTCACCGGCCACGCCACCGTCGCGCACTACGTGGCCTCGGCGCTCCCCGATTCGCTGGGGCCGTCGGACTATCGTGTGGCGGCTCTCCTGTCGGAGTTGAAGCTTGACGGCGGCCGCGAGCCCACGGGCCTGTCGGGCGGCGAGGCGCGCCGTGCGGCGCTCGCCCGCGCCCTCGTCGCCGAGCCCGACGTGCTGCTGCTCGACGAGCCCACCAACCATCTCGACCTGCCGACCATCGAGTGGCTGGAGGAGAAGCTCGGAAGCTGGCGCGGCGCCTACGTGCTGGTGAGCCACGACCGCCGCTTCCTCGCCAACTTGACGCGCGCCGTGCTGTGGCTCGACCGCGGCATCGTGCGCCGCCTCGACAAGGGCTACGCCGAGTTCGACGCCTGGTCGTCGGACATCCTGGAGCGCGAGGCCACGGAGCGGCACAAGCTCGACCGGCTGATCGAGCGCGAGGCCGAGTGGGCCGGCAAGTCGATCCGCGCCCGCCGCACACGGAACGAGGGCCGGCTGCGGGCGCTCGGCGAGCTGCGCAAGCAGCGCCGCCAGCAGATCGGTCCCGTCGGCCGCGCCGTCATCGAGACCGGCACCGCCGAGCAGTCCGGCAGCCTCGCCATCACCGCGCGCGGCATCTCCAAGTCCTATGGCGGGCGCATGATCGTGCGCGACTTCTCCACGCGCATCTTCCGCAAGGATCGCATCGGCCTGATCGGCCCGAACGGCGCGGGCAAGACGACGCTGCTGCGTATGCTGATCGGCGAGCTTCCGCCCGACACCGGCTCGGTGAAGCTCGGCGCGAACCTGATGCCGGTCGTGATCGACCAGCGCCGCACGGCATTGGATCCCGACAAGACGCCGTGGGAGATCCTGGCCGACCGCAATGATCACGTTCTGGTGCGCGGCCAGCAGCGTCACGTCATGACCTATCTGCGCGAGTACCTGTTCCGCGACGAGCAGGCGCGCCAGCCGGTCCGCACCCTGTCGGGCGGCGAGCGCAACCGCCTGCTGCTTGCCAAGGCGCTGGCCGCGCCCTCCAACCTGATCGTGCTCGACGAGCCGACCAACGACCTCGACGCCGACACGCTCGACCTCCTGCAGGAGGCGCTGTCGGACTATGACGGCACGGTCCTGCTGGTGAGCCACGACCGCGACTTTCTCGACCGCCTCGTGACCTCGACCATCGCGCTCGAGGGCGACGGCAGTGCCACCGAGTATGCCGGCGGCTACACCGACTATCTCGCCCAGCGCGGCCCGCGCGAGGTGCCGGCCGCCACACCGGCCGTGAAGAAGGAGAAGCCGTCCGCGCCGCGCGAGACCGCCGCGCCGAAACAGCGCTTGGGCTACAAGCGCGAGCGGGCGCTGGCCGAGCTGCCGAAGAAGATCGACGCCCTGCACGCCGAGATGACGGCGCTGAGCGAGGCGCTGGCCGATGCCGGCCTCTATGGCCGCGATCCCAAGCAGTTCGCGACCAAGACCGCGCGCCTCGCGGCGGCTCAGGTCGAGCTGGACGCCGCCGAGACCGAGTGGCTGGAGCTCGAGATGCTGAAGGAAGAGCTGGGCGGTTAGGCCGTCGGCTCAGTTTCGAGCGACGTCGGCCTTTCGCGGTTGTCCGTCCCTGCCAGGATCGAACCACGATGCGGCGCTGTCGAAGGTGGCGACGAGCTGTGCCGCCTCGACGGGATCGACGAGAGTCTCGAAGCCGTGGAGGATGCTGTTGCGCACCCGCCGCAGGGTGTCGAGCTGCTGGATTTTCTCTTTCGACAGATTGAACCGCGGTTGGACGAACAGGCTCGCCAGGGGAGCCCGTCCACCCGGAGCGTCGGCCCGGCGCCTGACCTCGCGTTCGAAGTTCACGGCGGCATTCAGCACGGCCTGGTAGGGCATCTTGAGCTCGAGGAGCTGCTTGGGCGCCAGGGCCTCGACGGGCGCCCTCCTGACCGGCGACTGGGCGAGGTTCCGGAACAGCGGCCTCTGGCCGTCTGCCGGCTTCTCCGGCGCGATCTCCGGCAGCGCGCCCTGCGCTTTCAGCTCCTCGATGCCGCTCCTGATGCTGACGAAATCGTCACCTGTCTCGGGGACGGAGGGCTCGTCTCGTTGGGCGCTTCGTTGTTCGGGCTGCTGGCCGGACTGAGCCTCCGGCGTCTTGCGGAAGACCAGGCTCTGGACGGCGAACAGGCAGAGGAACGCCACGCCGCCGCCCGTCACCCCGTCAAGGGGCGACTGCTTGAGGTGTCCGACGATCGCACCGTAGACCACGCCACCGGCGAGGGGGATCAGCAACTCTTTCCAGAACGTACCCATTCAACCCAAATCCAATCAGCCGAACGCCCGCCGCGCCGGAAAAAGACCGCCGCCGTACTAACAAACCTGGGCAAGAGGACCAAGCGGCGCGAGTTGACGCCCGCGCCCGCCTCGGCTACCCCCTCGCACCCCCGAGGACCTCGCAAAAAGTGCCCGATTCCGCTGTTTCCCGCGATCTCGACGCCCGCCTGGCCGGCCACCCGGCCGGCCTGCGCCGGACCTTCGCGATCATCTCCCATCCCGACGCCGGCAAGACGACGCTGACGGAGAAGCTGCTGCTGTTCGGCGGCGCCATCCATGTCGCAGGCGCCGTGAAGGCGCGCGGCGAGGCCCGGCGCGCCCGCTCGGACTGGATGAAGATCGAGCAGCAGCGCGGCATCTCGGTCACCACCTCGGTGATGCATTTCGAGTATGGCGGCGCGGTGTTCAATCTGCTCGACACGCCGGGCCACGAGGATTTCAGCGAGGACACCTACCGCACGCTCACCGCTGTCGATTCGGCGGTCATGGTGATCGACGCCGCCAAGGGCATCGAGGCGCGCACGCGCAAGCTGTTCGAGATCTGCCGCCTGCGCGACGTGCCGATCATCACCTTCATCAACAAGATGGACCGCGAGTCCAAGGACCCGATCGAGCTGCTCGACGAGGTGGCGTCGACCCTGGCGCTCGACGTCTCGCCCATGACCTGGCCGACCGGCTCGGGCCAGAACTTCAAGGGCACCTACGATCTCGCCCGCAACCGCATGCTGGTATTCGACACGGCCGACAGGAGCCGCATCGGCGAGGTGATCGAGAATTACACGATCTCCGATCCGCAGTTCGCGGAGGAGGTCGAGCTGGTGCGCGCGGGCTATCCGGCGTTCGACCTCGAGAGCTATCGCGCCGGCCACCTGACGCCGGTGTTCTTCGGCTCGGCCTACAACAATTTCGGCGTGAAGGAGCTGCTCGATGCGCTGGCCGCCTGGGCGCCGCCGCCCAGGCCGCAGCCGGCCGAGCCGCGCGCGATAGAGCCCACCGAGCCCAAGGTCGCGGGCTTCGTGTTCAAGGTCCAGGCCAACATGGACCCCAACCACCGCGACCGCATCGCCTTCCTGCGGCTGTGCAGTGGCCGGTTCAAGCGCGGCATGAAGCTGACGCAGATGGGCACGGGCAAGGTGCTGTCGGTCAATTCGCCGATCCTGTTCTTTGCCCGCGAGCGCGAGATCGTCGACGAGGCCTGGCCCGGCGACATCATCGGCATTCCCAACCATGGCGTGCTGCGGGTCGGCGACACGCTGACCGAGGGCGAGCCGGTCAAGATCATCGGCATCCCGAACTTCGCGCCGGAAATCCTGCGCCGCGTGCGGCTCGAGGATCCGATGAAGTCCAAGCAGCTCAAGCGCGCACTGGACGATCTTGCGGAGGAGGGTGTCACCCAGGTGTTCCGTCGCGTGATCGGCGGCGACAACATCGTGGGCGTGGTCGGCGAGCTGCAGCTCGACGTGCTCAAGACCCGCGTCGAGGCCGAGTATTCGGTGGCGATCGACCTCGAGCCCGCGCCGTTCGAGACCGCGCGCTGGATCTCGGCCGAGAGCAAGGCCGATCTCGAGGCGTTCATGTCCGCCAATCGCGGCGGCATGTCGGAGGACCGCGACGGCTCGCCGGTCTTCCTGGCGCGCAACGCCTGGGAGCTGGGCTACATCGCCGAGAAGAGCCCGAAGATAAGATTCTCCGACATCCGCGAGCGAGCATGAGAGATGTGAAGCGCATCGATCCGGGGCCGCGGCTTTCCGAAGCCACCGTCCACGGCGACCGCATGTACCTCTCCGGCATGATCCCGGAGGACCTCTCGCTCGACGTCGCGGGTCAGACGAAGCAGGCGTTGGCCGAAGTCGATGCGCTGGTGGCCCGAGGCGGCAGCGACAGGACGAAGATCCTGAGCGCCGTGATCTGGCTCGGCGACATCGCCGATTTCGCCGCCATGAACGCGGTATGGGACGCCTGGGTGGTGCCCGGCCGGACGCCGGCCCGCGCCACGGTCGAGGCCAAGCTCAGCGATCCGAAGATGAAAGTAGAAATCATGGTCGTGGCCGCGATCTAGTCTGCTAAGGTCCCGCCGCTTCGAATTCTGAAGGAGGAGAGACAATGAGCGTCAAGCGCATCAACGCCGGCCCGCGCATGTCGAGCGCTGTGGTCCACGGCAACACGGTCTATCTCGCCGGCCTCACCGCCGACGACGCCAAGGCCGACGTGAAGGGCCAGACCAAGCAGATCCTCGACAAGATCGACAAGTTCCTGAAGGAAGCCGGTACCGACAAGTCGAAGATCCTGTCGGCCAACATCTGGCTGACCGACATCAAGACCTGGAGCCAGATGAACGAGGTGTGGGACGCCTGGGTGTCTCCCGGCAACGCGCCGGCCCGCGCCACCGTCGAGGCCAAGCTCGCCGCCCCCGGCCTCAGCGTCGAGATCATGGTGCAGGCGGCGCTTTAGTCGCTTCCCAAGCTGAAACCGAAAAGGGCCGGCATCCGCCGGCCCCTTTTGCATCTGTCGTCCTGAGCGAAGCGAAGGACCTAGGAGAGCGGTCAACGACTCTGTCGCTGGCGTGAGATCCTTCGCTGCGCTGAGGATGACAGCGGGTCTTGCTCGCTGTCAGTTGATCGGCCCCATGATCTTGCCCGGGTTCATGATGTTGTCCGGGTCCAGGGCCTTCTTGATGGAGCGCATCAGCGAGACGGCCTCGCCGTGCTCCTCGTAGAGGAACTTCACCTTGCCCATGCCGACGCCGTGCTCGCCGGTGCAGGTGCCGCCGAGCGCGAGCGCGCGGGCGATCATGCGGTCGTTAAGCGCCTCGGCGCGCGGCAGGTAGGTCGGGTCGTCCGGGTTCACCATCATGGTGAGATGGAAGTTGCCGTCGCCGACATGGCCCACGATCGGTGCGTAGAGGCCGTTCTTCACGATGTCCTTCTGGGTTTCGAGGATGCATTCGGCGAGATTGGAGATCGGCACGCAGACGTCGGTCGCCCACATGCCCCAGCCGGGCCTGGCGGCCTTGGCGGCCCACGCAGCGTCGTGGCGCGCCTGCCACATCTTGCTGCGCTCCTCGGCCTGGCTGGTCCAGGCGAAGCCGCCGCCGCCGTTTTCGGCGGCGATCGCCTGCACCATCTCGGCCTGTTCCTTGGTGCCGGCCTCGGTACCGTGGAACTCGAGCAGCAGCAGGTTCTTGGCCGGCAAGGTGAGCTTGGAATACTTGTTCACCGTGTCGACCGTCTCGGTGTCCATCAGTTCGATGCGCGCCACCGGAATGCCGGACTGGATGGTCTGGATCACGGTGTTGACCGCGCCCTCCAGCGTCTCGAACGCGCAGGTCGCGGCGACCATCGATTCGGGAATGCCGTAGAGACGCAGCGTGATCTCGGTGATGACGCCCAGCGTCCCCTCCGAGCCCACGAACAGCTTCACGAGATCGTAGCCCGCGCTCGACTTGCGCGCGCGGCGGCCGAGCCGCATCAGGCGGCCGTCTGCGGTGACAACCTGCAGCGACAGCACGTTCTCGCGCATGGTGCCGTAGCGCACCGCGTTGGTGCCCGAGGCGCGGGTGCTCGTCATGCCGCCGATCGAGGCGTCGGCGCCGGGATCGATCGGGAAGAAGAGGCCGGTGGCGCGGATGTATTCGTTGAGCTGCTTGCGGGTGACGCCGGGCTGCACGACCACGTCGAGGTCGGCCTCGTTCACCTGCAGCACGCGGTTCATGCGGCTGACATCGAGCGAGATGCCGCCGTTCGGCGCGCTGATGTGGCCCTCGAGCGAGGTGCCGGTGCCAAACGGGATGATCGGCGTCCTGTTGCGGGCGCAGAGCTGGACGATCTGCTGAACCTCCTCGGCCGACTCGGCGAAGACCACGGCGTCGGGCAGGTGCGCCTCGTGATACGAAATGTCCTTGCCGTGCTGCTCGCGCACGGCGTGCGCGGTGCTGACCCGCTCGGCGTAGAGCCTCTTCAGCTCGGCGATGGTGGCGTCGACTCCGGGGGCCTTCACTTGGGCCGTTGCGGCCATGCTGGTTCTCCTAGCGCAGGCCCCGTGGATACGCTCAAATGGCGCCAAAGCCAACCTGAGGAAACGCAGCCATGCGCGACGTCTACGTGATCGGCGCCTACACAACCGTCTTCAAGAAGCATCCGGGGCTCGGCTTCGGCGACCTCGCGCGCGAGGCCTATCTGGGCGCGCTCGGCGATGCCGGCATGAAGGACGGCGCCGACATCGAATCGGGTTGGATGGGCAATTGCGGTATGGGCTTCTGGGGCCAGAACTCGATCCGCGGCCAGGCGCTGTTCCAGCCGCTGGTCGAGGAGGGGCTGTTCCCCGAGCGGGTGCCGATGTTCAACGTCGAGAATGCCTGTGCCACCGCCTCGACCGCCTTCATGGGCGCGTGGAAGGATGTGTTGGCGGGCACGCACGAGCTTTCCTTCTGCATCGGCGTCGAGAAGCTCTTCAGCCCCGATGCGCCCGAGCGCACGGCAGCCCTCTTCAACCAGGGCTACATCACCAGCCAGCATGAGCGGCTGGTCGAGGAGATGAACCGGGTCGGCAAGATGGTGGGAGCCGAGTTCAAGCCGGGCGATGACCGCACGATCTTCATGGACACCTATGCCATGCAGGCCAAGTGGCACATGTGGAAATACGGCACGACGCAGCAGCAGATCGCCGTCGGCGCGGCCAAGAACCACAATTACGGCGCGCTGAACGAGAAGGCGCAGTACCGCTTCCAGATGACGCCGCAATCGGTGCTCGAGGACCGGCCGGTGTCCTATCCGCTGACCCGCGCCATGTGCGCACCGATCGGTGATGGTGCGGCGGCGGCGCTGCTCTGCTCCAGGGAATATCTCGAGAAACTGCCGAAAAACGTGCAGGAGCGCGCCATACGCATCGCGGGCGTCGGCTTCTCGGGCGGCATGTATCGCGAGCTCGACAAGCCCGGCCTGACGCGGGCCGCGGCCGACAAGGCCTACCGGATGGCGGGGCTCGGGCCCGAGGACATCGACGTCGCCGAAGTCCACGACGCCACCAGCTTCTGCGAGATCTACCAGTGCGAGATGCTGCGCTTCTGCCCCGAAGGCGAAGGCGGCAAGTTCGTCGAGTCCGGCGCCACCGGCCCCGGCGGTAAGCTGCCGGTCAACACCTCCGGTGGCCTTGTCTCGAAGGGCCATCCGGTCGGCGCGACCGGGCTCTCGATGCTGGCGGAGTTGGCGACGCAGCTGCGTGGCGAGGCCGGCGAACGCCAGGTCAAGGCCGCGGAAGTCGCACTCGCCGAGAACGGCGGCGGCGTCATCGGCATGGAAGAGGCCGTGGCGTCCGTGGTGATTCTGCAACGCCCTTGAATCCGGGGCGGAACATCCAACATGGTGTCTCCGGCATGAACATGGGGGAGACACCGGAATGACCATCCGCTTCGACAATCGCGTCGCCATCGTCACGGGCGCGGGCAATGGACTCGGCCGCGCGCATGCGCTGCTGCTGGCAAGCCGCGGCGCCCGGGTGGTGGTGAACGATCCCGGCGGCGCGGTCGACGGCCGTGTTGATTCAAGAGGGGGCGGCAATCACGCCGCGGCCGATCAGGTCGTGGCCGAGATCAAGGCGGCCGGCGGCCAGGCGGTGCCCAACTACGATTCGGTCGCCGATCCGAAAGCGGCCGCCAACATCGTCAAGACCGCAGTCGACTCCTTCGGCACCGTCGACATCGTGGTGAACAATGCGGGCGTGCTGCGCGACAAGACCTTCCACAATATGACGACCGAGGATTTCGACTTCGTCGTGAAGGTGCATTTCCTCGGCACCGCCTACGTGACGCATGCCGCCTGGCCGATCCTGCGTGCCAAGGCCTACGGCCGCGTCGTCGTCACCTCGTCGAACTCGGGCATCTATGGCACGTTCGGCCAGGCCAACTACGGCGGCGCCAAGCTCGCCGTCGTGGGCTTCATGAATGCGCTGCGCCTCGAGGGCCAGAAGTACAACATCATGATCAACGCGCTGGCGCCCGTGGCGGCCACGCGCATGACCGAGAGCCTGATGACGCCCGAAGTGCTGGCCAAGCTCCGCCCCGAATATGTCTCGCCGATGGTGGCGTATCTCTGCAGCGAGCAGTGCCAGCGCACCGGCGACATTTGGAGCGCCGGCGCCGGCACCTTCGCGCGCATCGAGTATCGCGAGGCCGAGGGCCTCCGCGTCCAGGGCCGCGCGCCCACGATCGAGGACGTGGCCGCCAACATCGAGAAGATCGCCGACGTCTCGGCCAGCCGGGTGTTCCGCACCTCCGGCGAGGAAGTCGCGGCGGTGGTGGGCGGCTCCTGAACGCCCCGCCCGCCTCGACCGACCGGCTGGCGCCCTTCGCCGACTGGCTGGCGAGGGAGGGCCGGCTCGTGGCGACGCCGGTGGCCTTCTTCGAGCAGGCGATGAACCGCGTCGCGGCGGCCGGCATTCCGTTGTGGCGGACCTATGTCGGCCTGCAGCTCGTCCATCCGCAGCTGCAGGCCATGGGCTATCTGTGGCGGCGCGGCGAGCCCGTCGAGTCGATCCCGCGCGCCTACGGCATCCAGCTCACGCCGGCCTATATCGGCAGTCCGCTCAAGGAGGTGCGCGACAGCGGCCGGCCGGTGCGCTACCGGCTCGATGCCCTGACCGACGATCATCACGTCGTCCTGCACGAGGTCCGGGCGGCCGGCGGCACGGACTACTTCTCGCTGGCGATGCGCATCCGCCGCGACGGACCGATGCCGGTCGTGGCCTTCGCCACCGACCGCAGGGAGGGATTCAGCGACGCCGACATCGCCGATCTCACCCGCCTCGTCGACATGATCGGCGCCGTGGTCGAGATGCACATCGAGGAGAGCGTCGCCAACACCGTGGCCGACACCTATCTCGGCCGCCAGGTCGGCCAGCGCATCCTGAACGGCGCCATCCGGCGCGGCGACGGGCAGGAGATCCGCGCCGTGCTGTGGTTCTCGGACCTGCGCGACTTCACGGCGCTCAACGAGCGGCTGCCGCCCGACCAGGTGCTCGAGCTGCTGAACAACTACTTCCAGCTCGTGGGCGATGCGCTGGCGAAGAACGGCGGCGAGATCCTGAAGTTCATCGGCGACGGCGTGATGGCCTATTTCCCGGCCGAGGATGCGCTGTTCCTGCCCATGGTGACGGCGGCCGCGCTCAACGCCGCGCGCCAGGTGATCGGGGACATCGAGGCGGCCAACGAGGCGCGCGCCGCGGCCGGCGCCGAGCCGGTGAAGTTCGGCATCGGGCTCCATGTCGGCACGGTCACGTTCGGCAATGTCGGCACCGAGGACAGGCTCGATTTCACGGTGATCGGCGCCGCGGTCAACCGCACCTCGCGCCTCGAGGGACTGACCAAGGCGCTGGGCGTCCAGGTCTGCGCCTCGGCCGACTTCAACGAGAACTGCCCCAAACCGATGAAGTCGCTCGGCAAGCACCGCCTGCGCGGCGTGCGGGAGCCGCTCGAGATATTCACCCTGCCGGATTGATCGGGCCCTAGACCTGCGCCTTCCAGCCCTCGATCCAGCCCAGCGCCTCCTCGTCGGGCAGCGGCTGCGTCGAGGCGTCGACCTCGAGCCGCTCGCCGACCTTCCGGGCACCGCAGGCCTCGAGCACCTGGTCGACCTTCTTGCCGGCGCCGCAGAACGTGTCCTGGTAGGTCATGTCGCCCAGCGCCACGACGCCGTAGCGATGGCCCGACAGGTCGGGCTTGTCGCGCTCCAGCGTCTCGATCAGCGGCAGGATGTTGGTCGGGATGTCGCCCGAGCCATGCGTCGCGCAGATCACCAGCAGCACGTCGTGCGCCTCGAGGTCGGCGACGGTTGCGGCCGAGTCGGTGACATCGACGGCATGGCCGGAGACTTTCAGCACCGGCTTCAGGGCGTCGGCCACCATCTGGGCATTGCCCGACTCGGTGCCGACCAGGATGAGGATCTGGGCCATGGCGTTCGGACATACGGTAGCGAATGCCGCGATGCGACGCGACCGGATGGCGCGGCCCAATGCCTCATGCCAGTCTGCCGATCCATGGACAGCATCACCGAAGAAACGCCCGTTCTGGCCGCCCTGGAAGGCGGCGTGCTCACCCTGACGCTCAACCGGCCGCAGCGGCTGAACGCCATGAGCCATCCCCTGATCGAGGCCATGAACGCCCAGCTCAGGCGCGCCCGCGAGGACTCCGCCATCCGTGCCATCCTGCTGACCGGCACCGGCCGCGGCTTCTGCGCCGGCGCCGACCTCGCCGGCCCCGGTCCCGGAGATCCCGCCGCCAGTGGCCAGCGCGACGTGGGCGCCGTGATGGACCGCATCTTCAATCCCATGATCCGCGCCATGCGCGACCTGCCCAAGCCCATCGTGGCCGCCGTCAACGGCGTGGCGGCGGGCGGCGGCGCCAACCTGGCGCTCGCCTGCGATATCGTGATCGCCGCGCGCTCGGCCCGCTTCGACCAGGCCTTCGTGCGCATCTCGCTGATTCCCGATCTGGGCGGTACCTGGTTCCTGCCCCACACGGTGGGCGACGCCCGCGCCCGCGCGCTTGCCATGCTGGGCAGCTCCGTGCCGGCCGAAGAGGCCGCCCGCATGGGCATGATCTGGCAGGTGGTCGACGACGCTGCGCTGATGGACGAGGCGGGCAAGATCGCGAGCCGGCTGGCCGCCGGTCCGACGCTCTCCTATGCCGCCATCAAGAACGCGATCAACGCGGCCGCCACCAACACGCTCGACCAGCAGCTCGACCTCGAGCGCGACAGCCAGCGCGAGCTCGGCCGCAGCGCCGACTTCAGGGAGGGCGTCGCCGCTTTCCTCGCCAAGCGCGCCCCGAATTTCACCGGACGTTGAGACGATGACCTACGAGAAGATTGCGATCGCCAAGGCGGACGGCCTCGCCACGCTCACCCTGAACGCGCCCGACAAGCTCAATGCCGTGTCGCGCAAGATGATCGCCGAGCTCAAGGCCTGCTGGGAGGATCTGGCGGCCGACGGCTCGGTGCGCGCCGTGCTGCTGACAGGCGCCGGCCGCGGCTTCTGCGCCGGTGCCGATCTCGCCGATCCCGACCGCGGCACGGGCGAGGCGGCCGATTCCGGTGCGGCGCTCGAGAAGTTCTTCAATCCCGTGATCCGCCTGATGCGCCAGGTGCCGAAACCCGTCGTCGCGGCGGTGAACGGCCCGGCGGCCGGCGTCGGCATGAGCTTCGCGCTCGCCGCCGACATCGCCATTGCCGCGAAGTCGGCGACCTTCCTGCAGGCCTTCTCGCGCATTGGCCTGCTGCCCGACGGCGGCAGCACCTGGTTCCTGCCGCGCCTGGTCGGCGAGCAGCGCGCCCGCGCGCTTGCCATGCTGGCACCGCAGATCGGCGCGCAGCAGGCCAAGGACTGGGGCCTGATCTGGGACGTGGTCGAGGACGCCGAGCTGATGAAGACCGCGACCGATCTTGCGCGTCGTCTTGCCGACGGCCCGACGCTGTCGCTCGCCCGCATCAAGGAGGCGATGGGCCGGGCGAGCGGCAACACGCTCTCCCAGCAGCTCGACGTCGAGCGCGACTTCCAGCGCGAGCTCGGCCGCAGCGAGGATTTCAAGGAAGGCGTCGCGGCCTTCCTCGCCAAGCGCAAGCCCGCCTTCAAGGGCAAGTAGAGAGGGGATTGCCAGGATGACGACGCCGTTCAAGGAGATCACCTCGGGTCTCAAGTTCCCCGAAGGCCCGATTGCGATGCCCGACGGCTCGGTGATCCTGGTCGAGATCCAGCGCGAGACGCTTACCCGCGTCATGCCGGACGGCAAGCAGCACGTCATCGCGAAGCTGGGCGGCGGCCCCAATGGCGCGGCGATGGGACCTGGGGGCAAAATCTACGTCTGCAACAACGGCGGTTTCACCTGGCACACGCTGCCCGACGGCCGGACGTTTCCGAGCATCGCGCCACCGACCTATACCGGCGGCTCGATCCAGGTCGTCGATCCCGAGACCGGCAAGTTCGAGGCGCTCTACGATTCCTGCGACGGCCGCAAGCTGAACGGCCCCAACGACCTGGTGTTCGACGATGCCGGCGGCTTCTGGTTCACCGACCTCGGCAAGACCCGCGAGCATGTGAGCGACCGCGGCGCGGTCTACTACGCCCGCGCCGACGGTTCGAAGATCGAGCAGAAGGTCTTCTCGATGGAGCGGCCGAACGGCTGCGGCCTCTCGCCCGACGGCAGGACGCTCTATGTCGTGGAGACGCCGACGGCCCGCCTCTGGGCCTTCGAGCTTTCCGCGCCCGGCACGATCAAGGACGCCAAGGGCACGTTCCGCGGCGAGAAGGGCCGCGTGGTCGTGGGCCTCGGCGGCTACCAGATGTTCGATTCGCTGGCCGTCGATTCGGCAGGCCACGTCTGCGTCGCGACCCTGATCACCGGCGCGGTCTCCGACATCTCGCCCGACGGCCAGTCGGTGACGCAGTACAAGCTGCCCGACGGCATGGTCACCAACGTCTGCTTCGGCGGCAAAGACCTGCGCACCGCCTACGCCACGCTGTCGCTTACCGGCCGGCTGGTGAGCTTCGAATGGCCGCGCCCGGGGCTGAAGCTCGAGTATCTGAATAAGTGAACATTGACCGGGAAGCGGGGGCGCCCTAGCCTTCGCTTGCTGCTGTAGGGCGCATCGGCCAAGGCCGAAGGGGCAATGCCCACCTACGTCACGTCAACCGTAGATGCGCCTATGTCCGACCTCGAAAATCTCCGCAAGCAGGCCAAGCTCTATGTGCGCTGGCATCGCGATGGCTATCATCCCGTGGCAGCGCAGATTCGCGCTGTCCTGCCGCGCTTTCGACATCTCGACGATCGCGGGGTGATGTCGGCGGACTTCAGGCTCGCCGATGCGCAGGAGATGGTCGCCCGTCAATCGGGGTTCGAGAGCTGGCAGGCGCTCAGGACAGGAGCGAACGCAATGTTATCCAAGGCGACCGGCGGAGATACAAGACCCGCCATCTCCCAGATCGAGGCGCAACTGTTCGTCGCCGACATATCGGCAGCGTGCGCCTTCTTCACCGGCAAGCTCGGCTTCGAAGTGGTCTTCACCTACGGCGAGCCGCCGTTTTATGGCCAGGTCCGCCGCGATGCCGCGCGGATCAACCTCAGGCTGGTCTGCGAACCGGTGTTTGTCGGCGACATCCGCGCGCGCGAGCACCTCCTGGGGGCGTCGATGACGCTCGAGTCCGGCGGCGCCCTGAAGCAGCTCTATCTCGAGTTCCAGGAGGCTGCTGTCGACTTTCACCAGCCCCTGAAGAGCGAACCGTGGGGCGCGCGCACTTTTGTGGTGCGCGACCCGGACGGCAACCTGCTGCTGTTCGCGGGCCCAGCCGACGGCTGAGGGCTATCCCTTCGCCTGCGCCCTGACCTCGCGGCTGGCGGCGACCTTGCCGGCCGAATAGGCCTCGTGGTTGGCGTCGACATCGCCGAGCTTGTAGCGGTAGTTCACCATCATGGCGTAGGACTGCTTGAAGCCGTTGCTGCTGGTGTCGGCCAGCCAGTTCAGCCGCTCGATGACGGCGCCGTTGCCGAGATGGAAGTGCGCCACGCGGTCGAACGCACGGCCCTTGTCGTCGGTCGAGGTGAGATAGCGCGCGGCCAGCCGCGTCAGGATCGGCCGCAGCGCCTTGTCGATCGCCGGCACATCCCACCAGTTCGGCCGCGCCAGTAGCGCCTGCACCGCCGCCGCGCCCTGCGGCTTGTCGATCACCGGCACCAGCGAGGCGATCTCGGCCGGCAACAGCGCCTCGTCGCCCTCGTTCTTCAGGCGGCCATCGATGTGGTGGCGCAGCCCCGGGATCGGCGACAGCGTCGCGAAGTCCTTGATGTTGGGCAGGTCGCGCGCCAGCGTCTCGGCCACCCGCTTGATCAGGAAGTTGCCGAAGCTGATGCCGGCCAGCCCCTGCTGGCAGTTGGAGATCGAATAGAAGATCGCGGTATTGGCGTGCCTGGGGTCGGCCGTCTCGTCGCGCGCGTCGAGCAGGCGCTGCACGTTGCCCGCCATGCCGTCGACCAGCGCCACCTCGACGAAGATCAGCGGCTCCGCAGGCATGCGCGGGTGGAAGAAGGCGAAGCAGCGGCGGTCCGAATCGAGCCGGTTCTTGAGGTCGCGCCACGAGCGGATGGCGTGCACTGCCTCGTAGGTCACGAGCTTTTCCAGGAGCGCCGCCGACGCCTTCCAGTCGATGCTGACCAGGTCGAGGAAGCCGACATCGAACCAGGCGCCGAGCAGCGGCCGCAGATCCTCGCTGAGCGCCCGGGCGGCGCTGTCGCTCTTGCCGAGCGCCAGCAGCTCGGCGCGCAGGTCGACCACGAACTTCACGCCCTGCGGCACGCCGACGAACTCGCGCAGCAGGCGCACCGCCGGCGGCTCTAGCGCCCGGCGCAGCGCACGGGCCGGTTCCTTGCCGGCGCGCCACCGGTCGACGATCGCCATCGCCGCCTCGCGCGGCAGGCCGTAATCGTGCGCGAGCGTCAGCAGGAACTTCCTGCGCCCGGTGGGCGACAGCGAGAGATAGGCCTGTCCCAGCTCGGCCGCGCGCCCGCGCCGCGCCGTCTCGCCGCCCTTGCCCTCGAGGCAGGCGTCGATGCGGTTCCTGAGGCGCGGAAGATCGTCGTCGGGAAGATCGGGGCGGAGTGGCGCTCCCACCACCTCGCGGGCGCCGCGGGCGGTATCGACGAAGGCAGTGCGCAGGCGTTCGAGGGTGCGATCGACGGTATTGGAGAACAAGGTGGCCATGCATTGATTATGTCACGGCGAACGTGTCACTCCAGTGGCGACGGATGAACGCAGCTTTACCTACGTTAGTTCCAGCGCCCGCCACAGATACCAGCTCGCCACCGTGCGGTAGGGCCGCCATTTCTCGCCGGCCTTTTCGAGTGCCTGCGGCGAGGGCAACGCGCGCTTGCCGAACGCCTTCGCATAGGCCTTGCGCAGGCTGTAGTCGTCGAGCGGCAGCACGTCGGGCCGGCCGAGCCGGAACATCAGGAACATCTCCGCGCTCCAGCGGCCGATGCCGCGCACCTGCACGAGCTTCTCGACCAGCGCCTCATCGTCGAGCGCCATGGCCTCGTTGAGCGTTGGCAGCTCGCCGGCCGCGACACGCCGTGCGAGATCCTGCACCGCCAGCACCTTGGCGCGCGACAGGCCGCAGGCGCGCAGCTTCTCGTCCGGCGTCTTCAGGATGTGGCGCGGCGCGAAGCCCGCCGTTGCGCGCGGATAGAGCGCCTCGACCCTGCCGTAGATCGTGGCCGCCGCCTTGTTGGAGAGCTGCTGGTAGACGATCGCCTCGGCGAGCGCCCCGAACAGGCTGCGCGAGGCCTTGAGCTCCATGCGGAACGGGCCGACCCGGTCGATGATCGCCGCGAGCGCCGGATCGGCCGCCTTGAGATGTCGCACCGCCGCAGCGGGCCGAAAGGGGAAGCCGGTCATTGCTGCCGGGCGAACAGCGGGCCGGCGCCGAGGGCCGACGCGCCCTCGATCTCGAGGATGCGCCGCTTGGTGGCGACGCCGCCGCCCGCCGAGAAGCCGCCCATCTTGCCGTCGGCGCCCAGCACACGGTGGCAGGGCACGATGATGGCGATGGGGTTCCGGCCCAGCGCCTGGCCGACCTCGCGCGATTCGTGCGGCGCGCCGAGGCGCCTGGCGATCTCGCCGTAGGTCATGGTCTGGCCGGGTGGGATGGTGCGCGCCACCTCGTAGACCCTGCGGTGAAACTCGGGCGCGGCTTCGAGATCGAGCGGGATGTCCTCCAGCCCGACCGCGCCGCCAGCCAGCAGGGCCTGCACGCGATCGAGCGCGCGCTGCACGCCGGCGGGAGGTTGCGTCTCGACCGCGCCGGGCCAGCGCCGCTTCACGCGGTTGCGCGTCGCCTCGGTGGAAGCCTCCGGGAGCTGCAGGCCCGCGATGCCGCGGCCGCTCCACACCAGGCCGCAGGTGCCGATGGGGGTGTCGAACAAGGCAAAGCCGTGCGCCGTCATGGGGTCACCATCCTACCTAACCGGTCATCCCGTCAAGTCGGCCTGGGGCACTTTTCCGGAGGGGTAGATGCGGTAAGGTATCAAAATGCGCGACATCGATCCCAAGCGCCAGATCTCGCGGCTCATCGCTTGTCTCAGAGCGAATGGGTGCGACGCAATCGGCTCGAGCCGAGATGTTCGACCGACAGGGTCTGACGGCGATCCGCTTTCCGACCTGATCCGACTTGGATTGGTTTCTCCCGCCAGGATGGCGTCCAAAGGGCCGCCGCCACGACAGCCTGTCATGACGTTCGAAGAGGTTATGCGCGACCTTCGCAACGGCCGTTGATCGTTGTGACGCGATGGTTGGCCGGGCTCTCGCTTTGCATGATTGACCTGTCATTAAACCTGCACCGAGCGTCGATATGGTGGTGAGATTGAGTTGAGCCGGAGTCGTTGGATTGGTCTATCCGCGGGCCGAGAGCCATTTCCGCCTGAAAGAGGCGGTACGCCGCCATCGCACCCTGTCTCGCGAGGGGCTTCTGGAGAGGTTGTTCGAGCGGCTGTTCCGCGGCCTCGTCTACACCCAGATCTGGGAAGACCCTGAGATCGATCTCGAGGCGCTAGAGCTCGGGCCCGACTGCCATGTCGTGGCGATCGCCTCGGGCGGCTGCAACGTGCTCTCCTACCTGACCGCCGATCCCGGCCGCATCACCGCCCTCGATCTCAGCCTGGCGCACGTGGCGCTGAACCGCCTGAAGCTCGTCGCAGCGATCCGCCTGCCGTCGTGGGAGGCCTTCTACCGCTTCTTCGGCGCTGCCGACACGGGCGCGAACCTCAGCGCCTACGACCGACTGATTTCACCGCACCTCGATTCGCAGAGCCGCGCCTACTGGGAGGGACGGAGCGTCCAGCAATGGGGCCGCCGCCGCATCTCGATCTTCGCGCGCAACGCCTATCACCACGGCGTGCTCGGCCGCTTCATCGGCATCGCCCACGTGGCCGCGCGGGTTTACGGCGTCGATCTGCGCAAGCTCCTGAGCGCGCAATCGCTCGAGGAGCAGCGCCGCTTCTTCGAGACCGTGCTGGCGCCCCTGTTCGACAAGCCCGCCGTGCGCTGGGCCACCGCCAACCGGCTGTCGCTCTACGGGCTCGGCATCCCGCCGGCACAATACGAGGCGCTGGCCGGCGGGCGCGACATGGGTGCGGTGCTGCGCGACCGGGTCGAGCGGCTGGCCTGCGGCTTCAGCCTGCAGGACAACTACTTCGCCTGGCAGGCCTTCGGCCGCGCCTATGCCGACGATGCCAGCGGCCCGCTGCCGCCCTATCTCAGGCAGGCCGATTTCGACGCCGTGCGCCGCCGCGCCGACCGGGTCGAGGTCATGAACAAGTCGGTCACCGAATATCTCGCGGCCTGTGCCGACGCCTCGCGCGACCGCTACGTGCTGCTCGACGCCCAGGACTGGATGACCGACCGGCAGCTCAATGCCCTGTGGACCGAGATCACCCGTACGGCGCGGCCGGGTGCCCGCGTCATCTTCCGGACCGCCGCCGAGCCCTCGCTGCTGCCGGGCCGACTCGACCCCGCGATCCTGTCACGCTGGCGCTACGAGGAGGACGCCTCGCGGGCCTTCACCGCGCGCGACCGCTCGGCGATCTACGGCGGCTTCCATCTCTACGTGCTGGAGCCGTGAGCGACGCTGCGGCCCTGATGGACCGGATCTACCGGCGTCAGCGTCACGTCTACGATCTCAGCCGCAAATACTACCTGCTGGGCCGCGACCGCCTGATCGAGGGGCTCGAGCCGCCGTCGCGCAGCCGCGTCCTGGAGATCGGCTGCGGCACTGGACGCAATCTCGTTGCCGCCGCCGCGCGCTGGCCCGATGCCAGGCTGTTCGGCATCGACATCTCGGCCGAGATGCTGCGCAGCGCCCGGCAGGTCGTCGATCGTCGAGGCCTCGCCGCACGTATCCACCTCGCCCAGGCCGACGCCACGCGTTTCGACCCGGCGCTGCTGTTCGGCATGCCGGCCTTCTCGCGCATCTTCTTCTCCTACACGCTGTCGATGATCCCGGAGTGGGAGAGGGCGCTCGCCGAGGCCGTCCGCTGGCTGCAGCCGGGCGGCGAGCTGCACCTCGTCGATTTCGGCGGCCAGGAGCGGCTGCCGGCGTGGTTCCGCGGCGGGTTGCGCGCCTGGCTGCGCCTCTTCCACGTCACGCCGCGCGACGGACTCGAGGCCGCGCTGGCCGGCCTGCCGGTCGAGGTCCGCCGCTTCGAGCGGCCGCATCTCAGCTACGCACAATATGCGGTCTGCCGCCGCTTGACAGGATAAATCCAGTCATATAGGAACATGCCCTATCGGACCGCATCCTGCGGCCGACCATCCATGGCCCGGGCGCCGCGAGGTCCGGCCGGCAGACAGAGGGAGTTCGATCCGGAATCTCGAAATGTCGCGTTTCGTGCGACATCGCGGGTGAGGTTGTGAGGACGAAAAACGACGCCGTGCCAATCGCTTGAGGGCGATGGCTGGCGGCAGAGGCGATCGCGATCCGGATTTTTTATTTTTCGCTTTCCACGCGACATCGCGCATGGCCCCCCTGTCCGGGGAGCGGGAGCGGGGCATTGGCAAGCCCCTCCGGGCGGTGCTACGCGGGCAGCAACGAATCGAGTTGGGAGTACCCAAGATGACCGAAGCCTACATCTGCGACGCCATCCGCACGCCCGTCGGCCGCTACAACGGCGGTTTGGGTGCCCTGAGGGTGGACGATCTCGCCGCCCATCCCATCAAGGCGCTGATGCAGCGCAACGCCAATGTCGATTGGGGTTCGGTCGACGACGTGATCTACGGCTGCGTCAACCAGGCGGGCGAGGACAATCGCAACGTGGCGCGCATGGCGGGGCTGCTGGCCGGACTGCCGGTCGAGGTGGCGGGCGCCACCGTGAACCGCCTGTGCGGTTCGGGTCTCGAGGCTGCGGGCCACGCCGCGCGCGCCGTGAAGCTCGGCGAGGCCGACCTGATGATCGCCGGCGGCGTCGAGGGCATGACCCGCTCGCCCTACGTGATGGGCAAGCCGGAGAGCGCCTTCGACCGCTCGATGAAGCTCGAGGATACGGTGCTGGGCTGGCGCTTCGTCAACCCGCGCATGAAGGCCGCCTACGGCGTCGATCCGATGGGCCAGACCGCGGAGAACGTCGCCCAGGAGCACCAGATCAGCCGCACCGACCAGGACGCCTTCGCCTATCGCAGCCAGCGCCGCTGCAAGGCCGCCCAGGAGCGCGGCTTCTTCGACAAGGAAATCGTCAAGGTCTGCGTCAAGAAGGGCAAGACTGAAGTGATCGTCGAGCGGGACGAGCATCCGCGGGGCGACACCACGATGGAAACGCTCTCCAAGCTTTCGGCGGCTTTCCGCGACGGCGGCTCGGTGACGGCCGGCAACTCCTCGGGCCTGAACGACGGCGCCTGCGCCATGATCATCGCCTCGGAGGCCGCCGCGAAGGCGAACGGCCTGACGCCGCGCGCCCGCATCCTGGGCACCGTGTCGGCGGGCGTGCCGCCGCGCGTCATGGGCATCGGCCCGGTGCCGGCGACACAGAAGCTGCTGGCCAAGCTCGGCATGACCATCAAGGATTTCGACACGATCGAGCTCAACGAGGCGTTCGCGGCGCAAGCGCTCGCCGTGCTGCGCCAGTTGGGCCTTTCGGACGACGCCGAGAACGTGAACCCCAACGGCGGTGCCATCGCGCTCGGCCATCCGCTGGGCGCTTCGGGCGGCCGGCTGATGATCACCGCGCTCAACCAGCTCGAGGCCACTGGCGGCAAGCGCGCGCTCGCCACCATGTGCATCGGCGTCGGTCAGGGCATCGCACTCGCGCTGGAGCGCGTCTGAACTCTATGCCGTCGCGTTGAGGTTGATGCCGGCCTGGCGCATGTCGGTCAGCATGCGCTTGCGGCTGCCGTCGAGGTCGAGGGCGGCGGTCGCCTCCAGCACGACGGCGACGTCGAAGCCCGCCTGGCGGGCGTCGATCGCCGACCAGGCGACGCAGTAGTCGAGCGCCAGGCCGCAGAAGATCAGCTTGGTGAAGCCGCGCGCCTTCAGGTAGCCGTCGAGGCCGGTGCGGGTCATGCGGTCGTTCTCGCGGAACGCCGAGTAGGAATCGATGCCGGCGTGGAAGCCCTTGCGCACGATCATCTGCGCCTTGGTGGCTTCGAGACCGGGATGGAAGTCGGCGCCCGTGGTTCCCTGCACGCAATGGTCGGGCCACAGGGTCTGCGGCCCGTAGGGAAACTTCACCGTCGCGAAGGCCGTGCCGCCGTCCCAGGAACTCGCGAACGAGGCATGGCCCGGCGGATGCCAGTCCTGGGTCAGCACGACATGGTCGTGGCGGCCGATCAGGCGGTTGACCAGCGGCACGATGGCGCCGGCGCCGGGAACGGCCAGCGCGCCGCCTTCGCAGAAATCGTTCTGCATGTCGACCACGATCAACGCCTCGTTGGGCATACGCTACGCTCCGTTACAATGGGGGGATGTCGCCGCGCTCTTGATCGGCTTCAAATGCGGCGATCCAAGGGTCGAGGCTTCGGCTCTCGATGGCGCCGCGCAGGCCGCGCATGATGTCCTGGTAGTAGTGCAGGTTGTGCCAGGTGAGCAGCATCGCGCCCAGGATTTCCTCGCTGCGGATCAGGTGATGCAGATAGGCGCGGCTGTGGTGCCTGCAGGCGGGGCAGGCGCAACGTTCGTCGATCGGGCGCGGGTCGTCGCGATGGCGGGCGTTCCTGAGGTTGAGCTCGCCGTGGCGTGTGAAGGCCTGCGCCGTGCGCCCGGCGCGGGTCGGCATCACGCAGTCGAACATGTCGATGCCGCGCTTCACGGCGCCCACGATGTCGGCCGGCCGGCCGACGCCCATCAGGTAGCGCGGCCGGTCGGCCGGCAGCAGCGGCACCGTATGCTCGATGGTCCGGAACATCAGCTCCTGGCCCTCGCCAACCGCCAGGCCGCCGATCGCGTAGCCGTCGAAGCCGATGGCGGTGAGCGCCTTGGCGCTCTCCTCGCGCAGCGCCGGGAAGACGCTGCCCTGCACGATGCCGAACAGCCCGTAGCCCGGCCGTTCGGCGAAGGCCCGCTTGCCGAGTTCCGCCCACTTCATGGAGAGCCGCATGGAGAAGGCGGCCGCCGGCTCCTCGACCGGCCAGCTCGTGCATTCGTCGAACGACATGGTGATGTCGGCGTCGAGCAGGCGCTGGATCTCGATCGAGCGCGCCGGCGTCAGGCGGTGCTGCGTGCCGTCGACCGGCGAGCGGAAGGTGACGCCGTCATCGTCGAGCTTGCGCAGCTCCTTGAGCGACATCACCTGAAAGCCGCCGGAGTCGGTCAGGATCGGCCCCGGCCAGTTCATGAAGCGGTGCAGCCCGCCCAGCGCCGCCACGCGCTCCGCGCCTGGCCGCAGCATCAGGTGGAAGGTGTTGCCCAGAACGATCTCGGCGCCGGTCTCGGCGACCGATTGCGGCATCATCGCCTTCACGGTGCCGGCGGTTCCCACGGGCATGAAGGCCGGCGTCTCGATCGTGCCGTGCGCCGTCGCGATCCGACCGCGCCGCGCCGCGCCGTCGCAGCCCTTGAGCTCGAAGGAAAGACTCATCGGCGCAACAAACAACAATCGCCGTAGGAATAGAAGCGGTATCGCTCTCTTATGGCGTGCGCATAGGCCTCTTTCATGCGCTCCAGCCCGGCGAAGGCGGCGACCAGCATGAACAGCGTCGAGCGCGGCAGGTGGAAGTTGGTGAGCAGCAGGTCGACGACGCGGAAGCGGAAGCCCGGCACGATGAAGATGTCGGTCTCGCCGGTCCATGGCGCCACCGCCCCGTCGTGCCGGCGGGCCACCGATTCGAGCAGCCGGAGCGACGTCGTGCCGACCGCGACGATCCGGCCGCCGGCGGCGCGGGCCGTTTCGACGGCACGCGCCGTCGCTTCGGGTACCTCGCCCCATTCGGCGTGCATGGCGTGGGCGTCGGTGTCGTCCGCTCGCACCGGCTGGAAGGTGCCGGCGCCGACATGCAGGGTGACTCCGGCGCTGGCGATACCGGCTTCGGCGAGGGCTGCCATGAGGGCCGGCGTGAAGTGCAGACCGGCGGTGGGCGCAGCGACGGAACCGTCATGCGTGGCGAACAGGGTCTGGTAGTCGGCGCGATCCCGCGCATCGGCCGTGCCGCCGCGGATGTACGGCGGCAGGGGTACCGCGCCACTCTGTTCCAGCGCTGTGATGAATTCGTGACCGGTCCGGTCGAAGGCGAGCACGATCGAGCCGTCCTCGTTCCGGGCCTCGACCGTGGCGCCGAGCGTCGCGAAGGCGAGCGTGCCGCCGACCCTGAGGCGCTTGCCCGGCCGCGCCATACAGAGCCAGCGGCCGCCGCCCAGGTCGCGGATCAGTAGGGCCTCGACCTTGCCGCCGCCCGGCCGCGTGCCGATCAGGCGCGCCGGGATCACCCTGGTGTCGTTGAAGACCAGCAGGTCGCCCTTGCGCAACAGCTCCGGCAGGTCGCGCACGGTCCTGTCGTGCAGACCGTCGGACGTCACGTCGAGCAGCCGCGCCGCATCCCGCGGCACCATGGGCCGCTGGGCGATGAGGTCTTCGGGAAGCTCGAAGTCGAAGAGGTCGACGCGCATCTTCTCTCAGACGGCGCCGACATCCATCACGTCGGGAGAGGAATCGTCGGCCGGTGGCTCGTTGGCCGGATCGACCAGCGCCACGAAGCGATGGACGCCGTCCACAACCACGCGCTTCACGCGGGCGCGGCTCTCCAGGCAATGAAGGTGCGCCAGCGTCTCGCCGAAGGCGAAGACGATCTGGTTGTTGTCGAGATGGCGCGGGAACAGCACTGGGACCATGTCCCAGCCCGTCGCCCCTGCGGTGCCGCGGGCCGCGATGGCGGTGGCCATGTCGTTCAGCCGCGCGTCGTGGTGCGCCACGAGCTGGTCGAGGCGGGTGTGCAGGCCGACGAACGGAAAACCGTGGCTCGGCAGGACCAGCGCATCGGCCGGCAGGCGGCGGAAGCGCGAGAAGCCGTCGAGGAACCAGGTGAGCGCATCGGCCTCGGGCTCGTTCGGCCACACGCCGACATTGGTGCTGATCTTGGGCAGCACCTGATCGCCCGCGATCAGCACGTTGAGCTCGGGGCACCACAGCGAGGCATGCTCGGGCGCGTGCCCGCGGCCCACGATGACGTCCCAGCGGTGGCCGCCGAGCGTGATCGGGTGCGCATGGATCATGCGGCGGAAGGTCGGCGGCAGCGGCGCCACGCCCATGGCGTAGCCGCCCTTGTGGCGATGGAAGAGCGAAATCCTGTCGGCCGGCACGCCGTTCTTCGTGAGGTGAGTCTCCCGGCCCTCGTCATTGTCGCCAAAGCCGTTGCGGACCGCGAGCGCGCTCATGTACTCGCCGAGCGTCATCAGGAACTCGGCATTCCACTTCTCGACCAGCCAGCCTGCCAGTCCGACATGGTCGGGATGGAGATGGGTGGCGATCACGCGCTTGACGGGCTTTCCGCCGAGCTTCCCGGCGAAGATCTTCTCCCAGAGATCGCGTGTGGCCTGCGTATTGATGCCGGTGTCGACGATCGTCCAGCCGTCCTTCTCGTCGATCAGCCACAGGTTGATGTGGTTGAGCTGGAAGGGCAGCGGCATGCGTAGCCACCAGATGCCGGGGGCGACGTTCTTGATGTCGCCGGGTTCCGGCACGTCGCCGCAGGGGAAACGAAGCTGGGCCAGCAGGCGCTGGGAGAGATCGGGCGAATCGGGCATGGGTCGAATTTACCGGCCGCGGGCGGTTTGTGTCACGACCGCCGGGCGACTGCCCGCCATGCGATATCGCGCCGGCAGAAGCCTTCCGGCCAATCGATCAGGTCGACGGCCCTGTAGGCGCGGGCCCGAGCCTCCTCGATGGTGGGGGCGAGGGCGCTGACGTTCAGCACGCGGCCGCCATTGGCCAGGATGCGATTGCCGTCGGCTTTTGTCCCGGCATGGAAGATCTGCACGCCCTCGACCTTGGACGCGGCCTCCAGCCCGCGGATCTCGCTGCCCTTGGGGTAGGAGTCGGGATAGCCCCTGGTCGCCATGATCACGGTGAGCGCCACGTCGTTCGACCAGCGGAGGTCGAGGTGCTTCAGGCTCCCGTCAGCGGAGGCGAGCAGTGCCGGGACCAGGTCGGACTTGAGTCGCATCATCAGCACCTGGCACTCGGGATCGCCGAAGCGGCAGTTGAACTCGACCAGCCGCGGGCCCTTGGCGTCGATCATCACACCCACATAGAGCACGCCCCTGAACGGCGTGCCGGCGCTCGCCATCGCGCGGATGGTGGGCAGCACGATCTCGTCCATGGTGCGCTTCTGCATGGCCGCATCGAACACCGGCGCGGGCGAGTAGGCGCCCATGCCGCCGGTGTTGGGTCCCTTGTCGCCGTCGAAGGCCCGCTTGTGGTCCTGGGCACCGGCCAGCGGCAGCACGTGTTCGCCATCGCTCAAGGCAAAGAAGCTCGCCTCCTCGCCCTGCATGAACTCCTCGATAACCACCGAGGAACCGGCGGCGCCGAACTTGTTGCCGCTCAGCATGTCGCGCACCGCCTCGATCGCCTGCTCGATCGTCTCGGCGATGATCACGCCCTTGCCGGCGGCGAGCCCGTCGGCCTTCACCACGATCGGCGCGCCTTGCTGGCGGATGTAGGTCTCGGCCCTGGCGGGATCGGTGAAGGTCTCCGACGCCGCGGTCGGGATGTTGTTCTGCCGGCAGAGCTCCTTGGTGAAGCTCTTGGAGCCCTCGAGCCGGGCCGCCGCCTTCGACGGCCCCCACGCCTTGATCCCGGCCGCGGCGAAGGCGTCGGCCATGCCGGCGACCAGCGGCGCGTCGGGCGCGATCACCACGAAGTCGATCCTGAGCCGCTGGGCCAGCGCCACCTGGCCCGGGATATCCTCGGCGCCGACGTCGATGCATTCCGCCACCTGGGCGATGCCGGCATTGCCCGGCGCGCAGTAGAGCTTGGTGCAGAGAGGAGAGGCGGAAATGGCCCAGCAGAGGGCATGTTCGCGGCCGCCGCCGCCCACCACGAGGATTCGCATGGCGAGGCTTTGACCACAGTTTGCGCGGTCGGCACAAGCGGCTAGGCTCTGCCGTCCATGGATAACCCCGACGCCCCGGCGGCCCCCAGCAACATCCCGGAATTCTCGGTTTCCGAGCTGTCGTTTGCCCTGAAACGCGAGATCGAGACGGCGTTTCCGCGCGTGCGGGTGCGCGGCGAGATCAGCCAGCCGTCCTTTCCGCGCTCGGGTCACTGCTACTTCCGCCTCAAGGACGAGAACGCCGTGATCGATGGCGTCGCCTGGAAGGGCACGATCCCCAGGCTCGGCATCAGCATCGAGGAGGGGCTCGAGGTCATCGCCACCGGCAAGCTCACGACCTATGCCGGCTCCTCGCGCTACCAGATCATCGTCGACCGGCTGGAACTCGCCGGCGAAGGAGCGCTGCTGAAGCTGCTCGAGGATCGCCGCAAGAAGCTGCAGGCCGAAGGCCTGTTCGATCCCGAGCGCAAGCAGCCGCTGCCCTACCTGCCGGATGTGGTGGGCGTCGTGACCTCGCCGTCCGGCGCCGTGATCCGCGACATCCTGCATCGCCTGGCCGACCGCTTCCCGCGCCACGTGCTGGTGTGGCCGGTCGCCGTGCAGGGCGAGAAGGCGGCGGGCGAGGTGGCCGCGGCCATCGCGGGCTTCAACAGGCTGGCCAAGGACGGCCCCGTGCCGCGGCCCGACGTTCTGATCGTGGCGCGTGGCGGCGGCAGCCTCGAGGACCTCTGGGCCTTCAACGAGGAGATCGTGGTACGCGCTGCCGCCGCGTCGGAAATTCCACTGATCTCTGCGGTCGGCCATGAGACCGACACGACCCTGATCGATTTCGCCTCCGACCGCCGTGCGCCGACGCCAACCGCCGCCGCGGAGATGGCCGTGCCGGTGCGCGCCGACCTCGCGACCGAGACGCTGGACTACGCCAAGCGGCTGGCCGGCGGCATGATCCGGCTCCTGCGCGAATCGGCGACGGAGCTTGCGGGGCTCGCGCGCGGACTGGGCGATCCACGCCGCCTGATCGAGGAACGCCAGCAGCGGCTCGACATCGCCGGCGAGCGCCTGCTGGCCGGCCCGCGTCGCGTGATCGAGGTGAAGCAGCAGCTCATCGCCGCCGAGGCACGCGCGCTCCGTGGTGCCGGCGAGCGCTTCAAGAGCGACGCGCTGCAGAAATATGCCCGTGCCTTCGACCGGCTGGACCAGTACGGCGAACGGCTGAAGCGTCATGGCAGCGACCTGCTGCAGGACGGAAGGCGCCGCGTCGATCAGGCGGCAAAGTTGCTGGAGAGTTACTCGTTCCGCTCCGTGCTGAGCCGCGGCTTCGCGCTGGTGCGCGACCAGGACGGCCAGCCCGTGCTGGCTGCCGCCGGCACGAGCGCCGGCCAGACGATCAGCATCGAGTTTGCCGACGGCCGTGTCGGTGCGCGCGTGACCGACGGCGCGGCCGGTCCTGCGCCGAGGCCCGCCGCTCCGCCGGCATCTCCGCGCCGCCGCGACGGCGGTGGAAACCAGGGTTCGTTGTTGTAGGGGGAAACGAGATGACCACCGCGCCGCTGTCGGCGGAAACGATCAGGAACTTCCTGTATGCGAGCACGGCCACCGTCTCCATGCAGATGTTGAAGCGCGGCTTTCGCAACTGCGCGGTGAGCGGTGTCCGGCCGCTCAATCCCAAGGCGACGCGCATGGTGGGCCCGGCCTACACGCTGCGCTACGTGCCGGGGCGCGAGGATCTGGACAAGCCGCCGACACCCGGCGATCCGCCAAACGCGCAACGCACCGCGATTGAGGAAGCACCCGCGGGTTCCGTGCTGGTGATCGGCACCGAAGGCAACACCCGCTCCGGCACGCTGGGCGACATCCTGGCGCTACGCCTCAAGGTGCGCGGGCTCGCGGGCGTGCTGAGCGACGGCGCCATGCGCGACACGCCCGTCATCGGCAGGTTCGACTTCCCGGTCTACTGCGCCGCCGCAGCCGCGCCGCCCAGCATGGCCAACCTGCATCCGGCGGAAGTACAGACGCCGGTCGGCATCTGCGGCGTGCCGGTCTATCCCGGCGACGTGATCGTGGCCGACGAGGACGGCGCCATCGTGGTGCCGCGTCACCTCGCCGACGAGGTGGCCCGCGATTCCTTCGAACAGGAGCGGCTGGAGAAGTTCGTCGCCATCCGCGTCGGCAAGGGCCACCCGATCGCCGGCACCTATCCGCCCAGCGACGAGACGAAGAAGCTGTACCAGGACTGGATCAAGGCCGGCGAACCCGCCGGCGGCTGAGGAGAGACCGATGCGCCATCCGATCGTCGCCGCAATGCTGCTGTGCCTCGCCGCCTGCCAGTCCCCGGCTGTTGCCACGGCGCCGGCGAGTCACGACGCGGCCGGCAAGCAGTTTGCGCCGCCGTCAGCCGGCAAGGGCGCGGTCTATTTCTACAATCCGGCGGGCGCGAGCCCGGTGCTCGACGTGACGATCGATGGGCTGGAGATCGGCCGGCTGGGAACACAGACATGGCTGCGCGTCGACCTGGCCACGGGCCACCACGTGCTGCGCTGCCGCGGAGCCAAGACGGCAAACGCCCGCTGGGTCAACATCGCGGCGGGCGAGATCCGCTTCGTCGACGTGCAGATGCTGCCGGGGCGGGACGCCTGCACGCTCCGCGAGACCGATGCGGCCGCGGGCCGTGCGGCTGTGCTCCAGGGGAGGCGGGCGCTGCAGAACCAGTAGGCGCCCGAACGACCGTCGGGCGGTACCTCAAGCCTGCTGCCGCAGCTTGGTTGCGACTTCGGCGGTCGTGATCGGCTTCGAGAAATAGTAGCCCTGTACGAATCGACCGCCCCACGATTTGACCATCCCGAGTTGCTCCTCGGTTTCGACGCCTTCGATCACGACCTCCAGTCCCAGGTCGTTCGCCAATCCGATGGCAGCCTTGACGATCGCCGCATTGCCGGATTTCACCCGCAAGTCGAGCATGAAGGTTTGCGCGATCTTGATGAGGTCGACGGGAAACTCGCTCAGGTAGCTGAGAGACGAATAGCCGGTTCCGAAATCGTCCATGGCGATCCGCAGGCCTGCCTTGCGCAAACGCAGCAGCGCCTCGCGATGATCGGCAGACGCCTCCATGAGCACGCTCTCGGTAAATTCCAGTTCGAGCAATTCGGGCGGTAGGCCGGTATTCGCCAGGATGGAAGCGATATCCTCTTCCATCGCGCGCGGTGCCTTGAACTGCACCGCAGACACGTTCACGGCAATCCGCGGCGGCGCCAGTCCGGCATCGATCCATTCCCTGGTCTGCCGACAGGCCTCGTGCAGGACCCAATGTCCGAGCGGCACGATCAGGCCGCTCTTCTCCGCGGCATCGATGAAGTCGGCCGGCGAAACCAGGCCACGTGTCGGATGGTTCCACCGGACCAGCGCTTCGAGAGTGGTGATTCGGCCCGTCTCGACGTCGGTCTGCGGCTGGTACATCAGCGTGAACTGCTGCTTTTCGAGCGCATCGCGAAGGTCGGTCACGAGCGTTACCCGCGCCCGCACCTCGGCGTCCATCGCATTCGTGAAGAATCGGTAGGTGCCCCGTCCTTCCGCCTTGGCCCGGTACAGGGCGACATCCGCGTGGGTGAGCAGCGTCTCCGCATCCGGTCCGTCGGGCCCGTAGACGGAAATTCCGATGCTCGCGCCGCTGCGGATTTGGTTGCCGCCGATCACGAATGGTTCGCCAAGGGCCTTCAACAGCTTTTCGGCGACGATCACCGCTTCCAGCGGTTCGCGGACGTTCGCCTCGATGATGGCAAACTCGTCGCCGCCGAACCGCGCCACCGTATCGGCTTCACGGACGGTCTTCGTCAGCCGTTGCCCGACCTGCTTCAGCAGCAGGTCGCCGATGGGATGCCCCAGCGTGTCGTTGACGTCCTTGAAGTGGTCGAGGTCCAGATACACCACGGCGAAAGGCGCGCCGCCGCGCTGCGCCCGGGCGATCTCCTGGCTCAGCCTGTCGACGAATTCGGCGCGGTTGGCGAGGCCCGTCAGGAAATCACGGTGCGCCATCAGCCGGATTTCCTCCTCGGCGCGCTTGCGGTCGGTGATGTCGACATAGCTTCCCAGTACGCCGTAAATATCTCCGTTCGCGCGGCGCAGCGGCAGCTTGCTGGTGAGCAGGGTGATCGCCTTGCCGTCCGGCGTCGTCTGGGGCTCCTCGATGAAAAGCTTGGCCTGCCCGCTTTCGATAACCCGGCGGTCGTCGGCCCGGTACAACTCCGCCTGATCGCGCCATCCCATCTGATAGTCGTCCTTGCCGACGACCTCCTCGGGAGAGGTATGGCCGGAATCGTTCGCGAACGCCGCGTTGCAGCCGAGATAGACCAGGTTCAGGTCCTTCCAGAACACCCGCACCGGAATCGCGTTGAGGATCCCCTCGATGAGCTGCTGTGAGTCGCGCAGCGCCACCTCCGCCTGCTTGCGCGCCGTGATGTTGCGGTCGACGCCGCGGTACCCCTTGAACTCACCCTGCTCGCCGAAGATGGGCACCGCCGACGTCTCGAAGACGATCTGCCGCCCGTCCTTGTGCCTCACGACGTTTTCCAGTTGCGTGAAGCTCCCGCGGGTGGCCAGGATCGGCGCAAAGAGGGCTTGCACCCGGCTGCTCTCGTCCGGGGACATGAAGTCGAAGGGCGACTTGCCGATCATCTCGCGCGGCGAATAGCCGATGGCCGACGTGGTGTGCGCGGTCACATACGTGTAGATGCCGTTCTCATCGATTTCCCAGATATAGTCGGAGACGATCTCGACCAGATCGCGCAATTTTCTTTCGCTTGCCCGCGATTCTTCCTCGGCCTGCCGCCGGGTGCGACTGACGAGGGCCATGGCGAGCTTGTCGGCAAGCTGCCCGGCGAAGAAGATCTCGTCCTGCTCCCAGTGATGGGGCGGTCGACATGTTCGAAGCAGATCAGGCCAAGATGCTTTCCGGAGAGCTGGATGACCGCGTCCACCATGGACGTGATGCGCAGCGGCTTGAGATAGGTCTCGACATAGCCGGCGGTCCGTGGGTCGGTCAGCGGGTCGTCGGCGGCGACGTAGCGGGCCTGCCTGAGGACCTCGAACTCGTTCCGGTACTCGTCCTCGCGCAGGATCTCGCCGGCGGAATGTCGGGCGGGTGTGGCCTCGAACGAATCGACGCAACGCAGGGTCGTCCCGGCCTCGTCGAACAGCCATATGTTGACGCGTTCGCACCCGATCGCTCCGGCGGCGCGCTCCGTGATCTTGCGCGCCAGCCCGTCGATGTCGCCGGTGAGCAGCTCCTCCTCGTGGCCGAGCTGTTCGATGACCTGGACCTGGAGCGAGGCCCGACGCATCGTTTCCAGCAAGGCGCTTTGGGCGGCCTTCAGCTCCTCGAGCTCGCGGGCGAGCGACTCCGCGCCGCGAAGCGACGCCGCGGCGGCGCCCGATGCGCCACGGTCCTTCCCGTCGAGGGTCATGCCCTACACTCCGGGCGGGCCGGCCGGCGCGCCCCGATCCGCTGCCGCGCGACCTCGGCGTCGGCGACCGCTTCTGGCCGCGTCACGGTCCTGCCTGGTAGGTCGAGTGTCATTCGCAATCACCCAGGGAGCGCATGGCGCCCTTGAAGGCTGGCCTGCAGGGCGTTCCGGCGTCGGTACGCCTCGGACAAGCAGCGACAAGCTGCCCGAAGTGTAGCAGGACGGCCGTTCGCAACAATGCCCGACTGCCGTGGCCGTCGATGTCCAGTGACCCCGCGTTTCAACGGTACCGGGGGATCGCGCCGTCATGGCCCTCTGCGGCCGCGTCGGGCCCGACGGCAGCCGCTTGCGCTTCGACGATTGCGGCAACAGCGCCGGCCTCGTTTCTCGCGGTGATGCGCAGAGTGCATTGCCACGCCGTCGGGACCTCCCCGGACTGGACGACGCGGCCTTCGACGATGAGCCTTTCGTCCATTCCGATCGGCCGAACGAAGAGGGCCCGGGCGGTCATGATGACGGCGTCGCTGCGCCATGCCTCGGCAATCCGGACCATGTGGGCCATGACGAGCATGCCCTGAACGACCGGGCCGGCAAGGCCTGCCGTCCTCGCAGCAGCGGCGTCGACATGGATGGGGTTCGTATCGCCCGAGACATCCGCATAGCGCCCGACATCGGCGGCTCCGAACGGCCCCAGGATCGCCTCGGGCAGGCGCTCGCCCTTCGCTGGCGGCATCATTTACCGGGTGCCCGCACGAACACGAAGCGCGATTCGAAACGGCCGACCGTCCGGCCGTCCGTGTCGAGCAGTTCGAGAACGAGGATCGCCTGCCGTCGCGCGCCTTCGCCGTCGAGACGGGAGAAGACGCGACCTTCGAACTCCTCGTCGATCCGGAGCCGTCGGGCATAGTCGAACGACTGCGACACGTGAACCGGCGCGCCGCCCTCCGTCGTGGCGAGATCGCGGAGATGGTCGGCGGCCGGAGAGTTTGCGAGCAGCCGCAGCGGATAGGTCGGCGGCACGGGCGATCGGGGCTCCGGGCCGTAGCCGACGGCGGCGGAGAAGCGCGCGACATCGGCGCGATCCACTCGCGCCGAGAAACGGCCGATCTCCCTCGCGAGGCTGTCCGTCATTCGGGCGCGGTGACGGCGAGCACGGCATTCAGGCCGCCGAAGGCAAAGGCGTTCGAGAGCGCCGCGCGAAAACGCAGGGACCGCGCCTCGTTCGGCACGTAGTCGAGGCGACACTTGTCGTCGCGTCCCAGCCAGTTCGCGGTCGGCGGCACGATCTGCTCGGCGAGGGCCAGGGCCGTGGCAACGAGTTCGAGCGCCGAGGCGGCGCCCAGTGCATGACCGTGCATCGACTTGGTGGACGATACGGCGAGCCTCGCAGCATGATCGCCGAACACATCCTCGATGGCCTCGCTCTCGGTGACGTCGTTGAGGATCGTGCCGGTGCCGTGGGCGTTGATGTAGCCAACGTTCTCCGGCTCCAGTCCGGCCGCTTCGATGGCGGCCGCGATCGTCTGTCCGATGCGCGCCCGATCCGGGCGCAGGAGATCGCCGGCATCGGCCGTCATGCTGTAGCCCGCCACTTCAGCGAAGACCCGCGCGCCGCGCCGCCGCGCGTCGGACGAGCGTTCAAGCACGACGATGCCGGCGCCGTCGCCCAGCACGATGCCGTTGCGGCCGCTGGAGAACGGCCGGCAAGTGTCGGGCGACAGCACGCGCAGCGCTTCCCAGGCCCGCATGCTCGCGGGGTGGACGACCGCTTCGGCGCTGCCCGCGATCACTCGATCGACGGCGCCAGCCGAGAGCAGCATATGACCGAGGGCAACGGCATGATTGCCGGAAGCGCAGGCCGAACAGACGGCGAAGGTGGGCCCCTTGGCGCCGAGTTCGATCGCGATCTGACTTGCCGCGGCGTTTGGCATCAGACTGGGCACGATGTTGGGCGACGTCCGGGGCTCTTGCCTTGCATAGAAGCCGTGGGCCGCTTCGGCGATGGTCTGGCTGCCGCCTGCACCAGTGCCGATGATTACGGCGGTGCGTTGGTCGGCGAAGGTGCCGCGTTCGAGGCCGCTGTCGGTCACGGCCTCGCGCGCGGCCAGCAGGGCGTATTGGCTGAAGGGGTCGAGCGCCGGCAAAAGATGCGGGGCGAAGCAGGCCGCTGCGTCGAACGGCGGCACCTGGGCTGCGACGCGGACGAAGCGGTTCTCGTAGCGCTGCAGCCGAAGCGGTCCGATCCCGGAGCGTCCGGCCTTGAGTGCCGACCAGAACGCCGGTACGTCGAGCCCGAGCGCCGAGACGCACCCCATGCCGGTGATTGCCGATCGCGCCATCGTCTCCGTTTCCCGCCTTTCGCTCCGGCCGCTACGGTCGGGTGTTCGCCGGTTGCTTCTTGGGGGTGCGAACGAACTCCACGGGCCGTCTCGATATCAGATCCCGGGCCAGGTAGTAGGTCGCCACCATGTCGAGATAATAGCGCAATCCCAGGGCCTGGGCGCAGGCCTGGACGAAGTGGCGGGATCTCGCCGCGTCGCCGTGCAGTGTTCGCTGGGCGACAAGCAGGCCGAACAATGCAAGGCCATAGCCGCCATAGAACAGAAGCAGGCCGGTACCGAACAGCCAGAGAGCCCATTCCCAGCGCAGGATCAGCAAGGCGATGCCGCTGACGGTCGCAAGCGCCGAGACCGGCGCCAGGAGGGCGGGGCTGAGGTGGGTGAAAACCACCACGCGGCGACGAATGCCGTCCACACGTCCGGAGACCAAAGCGCCCATCATCCGGTAGGCGATCTGGCTGAAACCCTTGGTCCAGCGGCGCTGCTGGCTCGTCCATGCCCTGAAGGTCGCGGGCAACTCCCCGGGAGCGGTCACCGTCGCCAGGAAGACGCCGTGGAAGCCAGCCAGCCAGGCGCGATAGCTGAGGTCGAGATCCTCGGCCAGCGTGTCGCCGCGCCACCCGCCGGCCGCCTCGATCGCCGCCCGTCGCCAGATGCCGCAGGTGCCGTTGAACGGCAGCGCGTGGCCCGCCCACGATCGCGTCGTCTGCTCGACTCCAGTGTGATGGTCGAACAGGAGTACCTGCGCGCGCGTCAGCGCGTTCTCGTCGGGGTTCAGGTAGTCGATGCGGGCCTGCACGAAGGATAGCTCGGCGTCGGCCAGCAGTACCGGCATGCAGCGCCTCAGGAAATCCGGCGCAGGAACATAGTCGGCATCGAAAACCGCGAAGTACTGGTGGGGCGATGCGTTGACGCCCGCCATCAGCGATCCGGCCTTGAACCCTTCCCGGTCGGTGCGGTGCAGCACGGCAGCGTCGAAGCCGCGGGCGCGAAGCGCGCGCACGACATCATGAGCGATATCCAGCGTTTCGTCGGTGCTGTCGTCGCACAGCTGGATGTGAAGCCGGTCGATCGGCCAGTCGAGGCAGGCGGCCGTCTCGGCAGCCCGACGCACGAGATCGCCCTCGTTGTAGCTCGCGATCTGCACGACCACGTGCGGCAGGTCGGCTTCCGCCGGCGCGGGCTGAGCGAGCAGCCGGCGTTCCTCTTCGCGGCCGTATTCGCGTAAGCCGACGTGCAGGCGGAGGAACACAAGGTACATCGCCATGAAGACGACGCTCACGATGGCGCAACCCCAGAACACAACCGCGAGAATGTCGACAATCACTTTTTCAGTCATCTTGCCTCGCGTTCATTCCAGCCGGCCGACGGCCGCTTCCACGTCGGCCAGAGAGATGCCGCATGTGCTCTGGAGGACGACGAAAGGCGCGCCGGGTCGCGTGGCCTGTGTGTACAGGCTCAGCCGATCCCGCTCGGCCGGAAACCAGATGCTGTGGGTGTGCGCAAGCAGGGGCATGTCGTCGCCTGGCGGCGCGTGTAATCGATGGAGTTGGTCGCCGGCCAGCAACGTGTACAGCGCATACTCGGTCCAGGTGTCCTCATGAATGATCTCGCCCGCCCGGGCTCGCGCCTGGGCCTCCTCATACCAAAGGTGCAACTGGCGGGTGGCGGCCCGGTGGACGAGGGACGGGACGATCCTGATTTGCGGAGCTCGGATACCCGGTAGCCTGAGGGCCAGCCGCCACAGGACATGGGCGGAAAGATCGCTGTGAAGGACGTTTGGCGTGACATCGAGACCCAGCGCCTGCGGATCGTAGGGCCGGGCGAGCAGGCGCGTCGTCGCCGCCCACCAGCCATTGCGATGATAGCGGTACCATTGGGACACCAGCCTTCCGTCGCGGATGAACGTCCGGCCGTCGATATCGCGCACGCAGGCGACGTCGGCATCGAAGGTCAGATAGGGACCGACCCGCAGAACCGCCGGAACGACCAGCTTGATGACTTGCTGCTTCCACCAGCCGGGGAGCGAGCGAAAGCCGTCTTTCCGCGTGAAGAATTCTTCCTCCGCGTGGAAGTCGATGTGGATGCGCGACGTCGGCTTCAGGGCGTTTGCGATCGCGCCCCTGTCCGCGGCCGGCGAGACGACGATCAGGCGAAAGGGCGTACCGTCCCGCCAGCGCCGGTCGAGCGTCGACACCAGGAACGCCGCACGCTCGATATCGCCCGCCCTGCCATGCGCCATCGCGGCGAGCGGCAGCACGCCCGTGGTGACGCTTGTTGGCAATTTGGCAGACATCGATTGTAGTGTAGATGGCTGCACGCTCGGGAAGCTTGCGCTGGATCAATCCTGCTTCCGAAATGGCCATGACGTCAGCCAGCGAAGCCGAGACAATAGTCGCGCACGCGCTCGATCGGAATGCGTGCGCGGCTCTGGACGATGATGAACTTGCCACCCGCGTCGCGGCGCCCGGCCTGGCCGGCAAGCCGCTCGAAGTCCGCCGCGCTCCAAACGCAGGTATGCTCGGAATAAAGTTTGATGTCGGACCTGTAGTAGGTCTCCCAGTGAACGTGATGGTCGAACAGGTTGCCCTTGAGCTCGGCCACACACGTGTAGAGGGAGTATTCGGTCCACGCCGTCGCCCCCATGTTGCGGACAATCCAGGTGCCGAGAGTGGCCATCGGATCGAGCAGGCGGCCGCGAAAATGGTCCAGTGTTTGGGCGGCGAGCAGCCCGTGCAGGATGTTGGGCGTCACCGACAGGCCATGCGCCGCTTCGTTGTGGGGCATTCCCACGACCCGGGCCGTGCGGGGCCACCAGGCGTGATGGATCTTGGGCTCCCAGCGCGACAGGATCCGGCCGTCGGTGACGAAGGTCGTGGCATCAAAGTCGCCGACGCAGCAGACATCGGAATCGAAGGTCAGGTAGCTGCCAAACCCCAGGCTCGCCGGAACAAGCAGCTTCACGATCTGCTGCCGATACCAGCCGGGGAGTAGGTGGAAGGTGCCGAGAGCCGGGAAGAAGTCGCTCTCCGAACGGACCGAGATGTCGATATTGGGGAAGCGTGGCAGGTTCGTCCGCAGGACCCCGACGTCCCTGGGCGGCGACACGATCAGGAGTTCGAAAGGCCTGCTGTCGCGCCAATGACGCGACAGGGACTCGATCAGGAGGCCTGCGCGCTCCAGATCACCTCGGCGCAGGATGCGCCGCAACGCCAGGGGCAGGATGGCTTGACGAATTTCCTTCAGCATCGAACGGATGTCGCTTCAAAATACAAATGGGCCCTTTGGACTTCGATGGCAATCGGCGCAGGTTCCAGTGTGCGCACTGAATGCCCGTTGAGATGGATCAAATCCGCTGACAATCGGAAGGCATATAAAAAAAAGAGATTGGGGAAAGGGTGTTAGCCGTCATGCTGCGTTTGCCGTGCTCCGTGGGAGCCGAGGCATATCCGCCGGTTGCCATTGTCGGAATCGGATGCCGCTTCCCGGGCGGAATCGGATCGCCGCAGGCTTTTTGGGCGCTTCTGGCGGATGGCTGCGACGGAACCAGCGAGGTCCCTCCGGATCGCTGGAGCATGGACAAATACTACGACCCTGACCCCAAGCAGGTCGGCAAGATCTACACCAGGCGCGGCGGGTTCCTGGGCGACGTATCGGGGTTCGATCCGCAGTTCTTCGGCATTTCCCCCAGGGAAGCCGCCTATCTCGACCCCCAGCAAAGGCTCCTGCTCGAGACCACGTGGCAAGCATTCGAGGATGCGGGCATTGCGCCGCGGACCTGGGCAGGCCGCAAGGTGGCGGTGTTCGTCGGCCTGTTCACGCACGACTACGAAAACATCCACATGCGGGTAACCGAGCGCGGCTTGTACGGCCCCCACTCGGCAACGGGCATGTCGACCACCATCGCAGCCAACCGCCTCTCGCATGCCTTCGACTTCAGAGGCCCGTCGATGGTCGTCGACACCGCCTGCTCCTCGTCCCTGGTTGCGGTTCACCTGGCCTGCCGCAGCCTGCACGAGGGCGAGGCCGACCTTGCCCTCGCCGGCGGCGTCAATCTGCAATTGTCGCCGGAGATGACTATGTCTCTCTGCAAGGCTTCGATGTTGGCGCCGGACGGCCGCTGCAAGAGCTTCGATGCGCGCGCCAACGGCTATGCGCGCGCCGACGGCGCGGGCATGGTCGTGCTGAAGCCGCTGGCAAAGGCCCTGGCCGATGGCGATGCGATCTATGCCGTCATCCGCGGCAGCGCCGTCAACCAGGACGGTCGCAGCAAGGGCCTGACGGTTCCAAGCGGTGCGGCTCAGCAGCAGGTTATGCAGGATGCGCTGGCTTGCGCCGGGGTTTCCGCCTCGGAAATCTCCTACGTCGAGGCGCATGGGACCGGCACGCCGGTGGGCGATCCCATCGAGGCCAACGCCTTGGGCTGCGTCCTGAAATCCGGCTCGCCCGATCGTCCGCCCTGCGCGATCGGCTCGGTCAAAAGCAACTTCGGCCATACCGAGTCTGCGGCCGGCATCGCGGGCCTGATCAAAGTGGCTCTCATGCAGCGGCATGGTCGCATCCCGCCGAACCTGCATTTTGAGATGCCCAATCCGGAAATTCCCTTCGACGATCTGCGTCTCAGGGTCCCGACGGTCCTGGAAGACTGGCCGGAAGACGGCGACGGCCGCCGATTGGCGGGGATCAACTCCTTCGGGTTCGGCGGCACCAACGCCCACGTCGTGGTCGGAAATGCGCCGGTGGAGCGACGTACGGCGACACATGCGCGCGCCGCAGGCCGCGCCGTCCTGACCTGCCTGTCGGCCCGCAGCGAGGACGCCCTGCGAGCCCAAGCACGGCAGTACGGCGAGTTTCTGCGCGGCCGGCCGGAACAGGAGTTCGCGCTCAATGCCGTTGCGGCGCAACTTGCCCTGGGCCGGGAGCATCATCCGGTCCGGCTGACAGTGGCCGCGAGGAACTGCCGCGAGACCGCCGATCTCCTCGATGCCTTCGCCGGCGGCCATCGTCGGCCGGGACTGGCGACGGGCGCGACGACCGGGACGAAGGTTCCGGGGTTGGTCTTCGTCTGCTCCGGCATGGGGCAGCAATGGTGGGCGATGGGCCGCGGGTTGCTGGCGTCAGAGCCGGTCTTCGCCGACAAGATCGCCGAACTCGACGGCCTGTTTGGCCGACTGGACGGCAGCTGGTCGCTGCGCGATGTCCTTGCCGCGGGCGAGACTGCCTCGCAGATCGACCGGACCGACCGCGCGCAACCGGCCATCTTCTCGCTGCAAGTGGCGCTCGCTGCGCTTTGGGCTTCCTGGGGCGTGAAACCCGACCTGGTCGTCGGGCACAGCATCGGCGAGGTCGCCGCAGCTCACATATCCGGAGCCCTGTCCCTCGAAGACGCCGTCAGGGTTTGCTTCCACCGCAGCCGGCTGCAGGCCGGTCTGGCGGGGCGGGGCGGCATGCTGGCGGTGGGGATGTCGGCATCGGAGCTGCAGCGGCGCATGCGAGGGGTGGAGGGGCTCATTTCGATCGCCGCCGTCAACAGTCCGGAGAGCACGACGCTTGCGGGCGATACCGCCGCGCTCGGGCGCCTTGCCGCGGCGTTCGAAGACGAGAGCATCTTCGCGCGCCTCCTCAACGTCGAAGTCCCCTATCACTCGCCTGTCATGGACGAGATCGGCGGGCCGTTCATGGCGGCGCTCCAGGGCCTTTCTCCGCGTACCGCTGACATTCCGCTGATAACGACCGTTACGGGCGAGGAGATCGACGGGTCGACGCTCGATGCCGACTACTGGAACCGCAATATCCGCGAGCCGGTGTCGTTTGGCCGGGCCATGCGAACGCTGACCGACCTGCAGGGCAGGATTTATGTCGAAATCGGCGCCCATCCCGTCCTCGCCTCTTCGATCGGCGAATGCCTCGAAGCCGAGGGCATACAAGGAACGGTGATCGCCTCGCTGCGGCGCAAGCAGGATGATGCGGCGACCTTCCTGACGGCGGTCGGCCTGTTGCACTGCCACGGCTATCCTCTCGACTTCCAGCGGCAGTTCGAGAAGCCTTCCATCCGCCTGGATCTGCCGACCTATCCCTGGCAGCGGACCACGTTCTGGACGGAGACGCCGGACTCCCGGAGAATTCGAACAGGCCACGCCGCGGAAGGTGCCAGGCCGGATCATCTTCTGCTTGGGCAACGCCTGTCGTCGCCCCGGCCGGCGTGGTGTAGCGAGGTCAATCCGCAGCAGCCGAAATATCTGCAGGATCATCGCGTGCAGGGTTCGGTGGTGTTTCCCGGCGCCGGCTTCATCGAGATGGCGCTGGCGGCGGCCGACGAGACGATCCCGGCGAACGGTCCGATCGCGGTCGAACGCCTCTCGATCGAGACCCCGCTCGTACTTTCCGCCGGTTCGCAGACCCGGCTGCAGTTGTCGATCGGCGCGGACCGGCAGTTCCAGATCCACAGCCTGGCGCAGCAGGAAGGGGAGCAGCGCTGGACCCGCCATGTCTCCGGCGTTCTCAGCGACGCGCCGCGGCCGCACGATGTGCCGTACTTGGATGGCGCGACCCTCCATGATCGACTGTCGAATGCACGCGAACAGGCCGAGATCTATCGCCGCTTCGACCTGCTCGGCCTCCACTACGGCCCGCAGTTCCGCCGCCTTGAGGCGGCGTGGATCGGCCAGGAGGAGGCCCTGGGCCGGATCGCCACGACACCCGAGATCGAAGCGGAGGTCGGCCGGTACAAGGTGCATCCTGCGTTGCTCGACGCCGCCTTCCAGCTCATGGCCGCCCTGCCAGGCGAGGGCACCTATCTTCCGGTCGGCGTCGAGCGCGTCGAGGTCCATCAGCCGGGCGTGTCCGCCGCATGGGCCTATGTCCGCAAGGTCAGCCAGTCGAAGAGACGCATTGTCGCCGATATCAGTCTCGCGGACGAGGAAGGCCGGATTCTGGTAGCGGTTTCGGGCCTCGCATGCCAGCTCTTCGCGGAGGGCAAGCCAGGCGCGCGCGCTTCGTCGGCCACGTTCCTGTACGAACGCGTATGGATCGACGCGACGCTGGCCGACAGGTCGATGCGACGGCGCGCCGAGTTTTTGCCCTCGCCCGAAGCGCTCGCGCCTCTCCTGCAAGAGCGCCACAACCGGCGCAATGCCGCGCGGCGGCACGAGAAGTTCGTTCGGCAGGCCTGGCCGGCGCTCGACACCCTCGCGACCGGCTACTTCGTCGACGCCCTGAGCAAGCTGGGCTGGGACTGGCAGGAAGGCGGCTCCTTCACCTCCGTCGACCTGCTGCAACGGCTGGGAATCGCATCGCGTCACTTTCGTCTGGTCGGGCGCATGCTCGAGCTTCTGGAGCAGTCAGGCTATCTCGGGCGGACGGACATGCAGTGGCATGTGCGCGAAGCGCCTCCGACCTCCAGCGTCGTCGAACAGTGGCGCTCGCTCGCGCTGGCCCATCCCGAATGCCATGCCGAACTGAACCTCGTTCGCCGCTGCGGCTCGCGCCTTGTCGAGTTCCTGCGTGACGAGGAAGAGCCTCTTTCGGCACTATTTCCCACGGGTTCGCCGATTGCCGAGCATCTGTACTCGGACTCACCCACCCTCGGACCTTACAATCGCATCGTCGCGGATGCGGTCGCCGAGATCGTGCGGCAGCTGCCCGAGGGGGAGACGCTGCGCATTCTGGAGGTTGGTGCAGGAACCGGCGGATTGACGTCGCTTCTCTTGCCGCTGCTTCCGGCCGAGCGCACGGACTACGTTTTCACCGATGTCTCGCAAAGTTTCCTCAACCGGGCGAAGGACCGGTTCCGCGCGTTTCCCTTCGTCCGGTACGAAATTCTCGATGTCGAGGGCGACGCCCGCGAGCAGGGTTTTCACGAGGATTCCTTTGACCTGATCGTCATTTGCGATGCCGTGCACGCGACTGCCGACCTGCGCGCGACGCTCAGTGGTCTTCGCGGTCTCCTCGCGTCGGGCGGCGTGTTGGCGCTGATGGAGATGACGACGCCGCCGCGGTGGTGCGATCTCGTCTTCGGATTGCTGCCGGGTTGGTGGGCTTTCAGCGATGTCGATCTGCGGCCCAGCCATGCCACTCTTGCCGCGCCGGGCTGGCTGTCCGTTCTGGCTCAGTGTGGATACACGTGCGGTCAGGCGATCTCCGACGAGATCGCAAACGACAAGGGCAGCCTGCACTCCGTAGTTCTGGCGCGCAAGTCGGATGAAGCGGGCCGACCCAAGGATGGCGCCGATGCACCCGGTCGGCCGCATTCCGGTCTCGAGCAGGGGACGCCCATCGTCCTGCTGTCCGATCCGCGAGGCGTCGCGGACGCATTGGCGGACACGCTCCGGTCGCTCGGGTGCGAGGTAACGGCCGTCGAAGCCGGCAAGCCGCTTGCGGCGACCATCGATGCAATGTCGGGGCAGCCGGTCGCGACGACAGCCGGGCCCCAGATGCTGGCGCCCGTTGTGGTGGACCTGCGCGGCTTCGCCATGTCGAACGCCCAACCGGATGCGGACCGCCCTTCTATTGCCGGTTCAATGGCCTGCGAGAACCTGCAGGAAGTCGTACAGGCGTTGAGCGAACGGTCCTGGCAGGGCAAGCCGGATCTGTGGGTCGTCACCGGCGGCACGGAAACGGTCGGAGGCGTGACGGACGTCGGACTGCAGCAGGCACCGGTCCGCGGGTTTGCACGCGTGGTCAAGAACGAGCACGCGGAGCTGAATACCTATCTGGCAGATCTCAGCCCCGAGCCGACGGAGGCGGAGTTCGCCGCGCTGGCGCGGGAGATCACGGCGCGAGGCGCCGAAGACGAGATCGTGTTGCGTGGCGGCCGGAAATTCGTCAACCGCATCGTCGGCCGCCGCAACAGGCGCGATAGCGACGGAAGCGCGGCGCCCTTCCGTCTCACCCAGGAAAAGCGGCCGACGGCCGATGGTATGGTTTTCCGCGAAGTGGCACCCACGCCGCCCGGACCTGGCCAGGTGCAGGTGCGCGTCCGTGCGGCCGGCCTCAATTTCAAGGACTTCGTCAGGCAGGCGGGGCTGGTCGGCGCGCCCGCGGATGGCCCGGGCCTGGAAGGTGCCGGCGTCATCACGGCCGTGGGAGAGGGCGTCGGGCAATAGGTGCCCGGCGATCACGTCATGGGGCTCATCGACGGCAGCCTGTCCAATCCGGTCAACACGGACGCACGTCTGCTCGTACGCAAGCCCGTCAATCTGTCTTTCGAGGACGCGGCCGGAATTCCAGTCGTCTACCTTTCCGCCTATCAGGCGCTGAAGAAGCAGGCGCGGCTTGCCGAGGGCGAAACCGTGCTGATACACGCAGCGGCCGGCGGCCTTGGCCTGGCATCCCTGCAGCTGGCGCGTGCGTTGGGCGCGAAGGTTTTGGCAACGGCGGGGAACGAGGAGAAGCGCGAATATCTGCGCGCCTGCGGGATCGCCTATGTGGGCGACTCGAGGACCGGCGCATTTGCCGATGAGGTCATGGAGCTGACCGCCGGCAAGGGCATCGATGTCGTTCTCAATACCCTCCCGGCGGCGATGAACCGGCACAACATCCGCCTTCTGCGGCCGGGTGCCGGACGTCTGGTGGATATGGCGAACATGCACGATGGCTCGCAGCTCGACTATGGCGCGCTGCAAAAGGGCGTCCTGTTCTCCGCCTTCGATCTCGGAACCTTGGCCGGCGCCGATCCCGAGTACACGTCGGGACTGCTCTGCGAGCTCGCACCTTTCTTCGACTGCGGCACCCTGCGGCCCGTACCCTATCGCCGGACGCCGCTCGAGCGGATTTCGGAGACCGTGCGCAGCTTCAGGGAAGCTGCGCACATCGGCAAGTTCGTGGTGTCGGTCGCCGATGGCGCGGTCGACATGGTGCCGGCGACAGGGGATATGCCGTTGCGGGCCGATGCCGCCTATCTCGTCTCGGGCGGTCTGAGCGGATTCGGCCTTTCGACGGCTCTCTGGCTTGCGAAGAACGGCGCTCGGCACCTCGTGCTGGTCGGAAGACGTGGGCTCGAAAGCCCCGAAGCGGCGGAAGCCTTGGCCGGCCTGCGCGCGGCAGGGGTCGAAGCGCATGCCGTCGCGGCCGATGTGGCCGATCCGAAGCAAATGCGGGCGCTCGTGGCCCGCTTCGGCCACGAATGGCCCGCTCTGCGCGGAATCGTGCATTCTGCGATGGTCCTGCGCGACGCCCCGATGCTCGGCCTGACGAGGGACCAGATACGGGAGGTGCTGGTGCCGAAGGTCGACGGTGCGTGGAATCTCCACCGCCTTACGCAGGATCAGCCGCTGGATTTCTTCATCTGCTATTCGTCCATGTCGGCGTTGCTGGGCAACCGCGACCAGGCGAATTACGCGGCGGCAAACGAGTATCTCGAGGCGCTCGCCCGGCACCGTCGGGCAAACGGGCTGCCCGCCTTGGCGATCGGCTGGGGAGCGATCGGCGCCACAGGGTATGTGGCGCGCGATGAGAACGTCCGGGAGGTGTTCGTCCGGCAAGGGATGTTCGATCTCGACACGGATCAGGCATGGGCCACGATTGCCCATGGCCAGCGCACCGGTGCCGTCAATCCATGCTTATCCGGTTGTTACCCATCCGACCCAACCCTGGTGGACAGTCCTTCCGCTTTGGCAATCGCGTCGCGCCCTTCGCGAAGGGCCTCAACTGTGCAATCGCCGGCCTCTACGATAGTTTTCAGAGCGGCCAGCAAGAGCGTTTCGTGATTAGCGCGGTCTGCATCAACGATTTGGTGGGCGGCGATGACGGCGGCGAACGCCACGGCCTTCGTTACCTCAGGGCTTGGCCGCGCGATCCAAGCCGAATGCTCGTCAAGGATGCGCTCAACGGCGTTATAGACAGGCGTACCTTTGGCGATGTACGGCCGTCCGCACTCGGGGCACGGCGGCTCTTTGATGTCATTCACGATCTAGTCTCCGTGGGTGATAACCGGATAAGCGTGCGTCAATCTCTACGCCGCGGCTGTCGACTGGTCGACGGTGAAGCAATTCTCACGTGCCGTATCCGCTTCACCGCGCTTTGGTCTTCTGGAAACCGGACGAGCCGGCCATGACGGCGACAAGGATGCGCGTACTGCGGCGCGGGCCGGCCTGGACGCGAGCGCGACGCCCGAGGAACGCTATCGGCACCTCGAGAAGATAGTGATCGGTGAAGTCTCCAGCGTGCTGGGCACGGACGCCGGCAGCCTCGATCCCACACGTCCGTTGCAGACCCTGGGGTTCGATTCGCTGATGGCCGTCGAACTCATCGTCGCCATCGAACGTGCGACGGGGTACGGCTTCTCCCGCATGTCGCTGCTGCGGCCGAACGTCACGACCACAGAGCTCATCGCCGAAGTTGCCGGCACCCTGGGCGGAAAGGCATCGGAGCTCACCGGGGAAATCTCGGATGAAGCCGGAACGGCTGTGTCGGCAGATGTCGAGATATCGATCGAAGAGCTGAGCGATCGGGAGGTCGATGTCCTGCTCCGAAAACTGGCAGCGGAAGAGTTGAGCGATGGATGACTCCCGGGACGCGGCCGAGACGCTGTCGGCGCAGCAGAGGCGGGCGCTTCTCGAGAAGATGCTGAAGGCAAGGGCGCGCACTGCCATCTCGCGCACCGATGGCATCTATCAGTTTCCTCCCGAGTATGCCGAGCTCAGGCGGCTCCATGAGGCGAACACCGAGGACAGTCTGGGTGACCTGTTCTTCCGGAGCTTCGACGGAATCAACGGCAGCACGGCCTCCCTCTCCAGCGCTTCGTTGATCAATTTCTGCAGCTACAACTATGTCGGCATGTCGGGCGACCCGGAAGTGTCGCAAGCGGCCATCGACGCGATCAGGACCTACGGGACGTCGGTCTCGGCTTCGCGCCTGGTGTCCGGGGAACGCCCAGTCCACCGCCAGCTGGAGAAAGCCATCGCCGGGTGGATCGGCGCCGAAGATGCCATCGCGTTCGTCGGCGGCTTTTCGTCCAACGTGGACACGATCGGCCATCTGTTCGGCAAGGACGACCTCATCGTCTACGATTCGCTTATCCATGCGAGCGTACAGCAGGGTGCGCGGCTTGCCGGCGCGGCGGCCATTCCATTTCCGCACAACAATCTGGCGGCGCTGGACAACATTCTGCGGCGGCGGCGCAAGGACGCCCGCCAGGTGCTGGTCGTCGTCGAGGGCATCTACAGCATGGATGGCGACATTCCGGACCTGCCGAAGCTGATCGAGATCAAGACGCGCGCCGGGGCTCTGCTGATGGTGGACGAGGCGCATTCCATCGGCGTCCTGGGCCGTACGGGCCGGGGGATCGGCGAACATTTCGGTACGCCCGCGAGCAGCGTCGACTTGTGGATGGGCACGTTGAGCAAGTCGCTCGCCAGCTGCGGCGGCTACATCGCCGGCGCGCAAGAGCTCGTGACCTATCTCCGGCGCACGGCCCCGGGCTTCGTGTACAGCGTGGGAATGTCGCCGCCCAACGCCGCGGCCGCGCTGGCCGCCCTCAGGACACTCGGGGAGCGGCCGGAAAGGGTGGCCTGTCTCCAGGCGAGGGCGCGGCTGTTTCATGAGCTGGCTCGGCAGAAAGGGTTGGACATCGGGACCGCCGATCCGGCGTCGGCCGTCCTGCCGGTCATGGTCGGCGAAAGTCGCGCCGCCGTGAGGCTGTCGAGGTCATTGCTGGCCGAGGGGATCCTGGCATTGCCGATAGGCTTTCCGGCCGTCCCGGAGAACAAGGCAAGGCTGCGCTTCTTCATCAGCAGCAGCCACAGCGAGGATCAGATCAGGCAGGCCGTCGACGCTGTAGCGCGGTGCCTGGAGCGTCAGAAGGGCGCGACCTGAATCGGGAGGCGCCCGTCATTCGGCCTTGGACGCCTGCGATTGCGCGACCTTGGCGATCGAGGCGATGAACTCCGACAGATTGCGTGCGGATGACAGGTTGGAATCCATGGGCAGATAGGTGTCGAGCTTGTCCTCGATGCCCATCAGGATCGTGACCACGTCCATGGATGCGAGCCCGAGACTTTCCAGCGTCGCTTCCGGCGTGATCCGTGCGCGCTCGACCGGGCCGTCCTTGGCAATGACGTCGATGATCGCCTCGAGCATCGTCGGATCGTCGAGCTCGGGCCACCCGGTGGGGGGCGAAGACGGAGCGGCATGGGTGGTCATGAACTTCTCCTCGATATGCTCCGGTCAGCCGGGCTGAAGGGTCTTGTCATAGAGGCGCAGGGTGCGTGCGATCTTGAAGCCCAGGTGTTGAAGCAGCCGTCGCAGCGGCGCGTTGTTGTCCAGTACCCAACCCGCTTCCAGCCACTCGACATCCCGATGGTAATCTAGGAGGCGCCTGGTCATTTCGTCGACCATGGCAATCGCCATGACGGAGCCGCCGACGCTGTGTCGAAGTTCCGGGAGGATGCCCAGGAGAATGACGCGGCCGCTGCGGAACTTGTGAAAGAGGGTCCGGTAGGCGAGCCGGCCCCAGCCAATCGGGGAGGGGTCGGCACCGAGGTCTCCGGCAATCTCGAAGAAATTGGGAATGACCATGCACACGCCCACAGGCTTGCCTGCCTTTTCCACGACCATCCCGAATTCGGATCGCACATATGGCTTCATCTCGGTGCTGAGGCCCTTCAGGTCCTCCTCGGCGAGAGGCACGAACCCCCAATTGTCTTTCCAGGCGTCGTTGTAGACGCAGCGCATGATTTCGATGTCGCGCGCGAGATTGCGCATATCGAGGTTTCGCATCGTCACATCCGGCAGCGGGGCGGCGAAGCGCCGGCGCTGACGCAGGGCTTGCAGATTTCCGGCGGTGTCGCTGAGGCGCCAGTAGTGAAGGTCGCGGCAGGCGGCGTACCCGCAATTCTCCAGCCTAGGGGCGAGATAAGGTGGGTGCCAGGGTACCATAATGAGGGGGGGCTCGTCGTGGCCGGCCACGAGAAGTCCGGGCTCCTCATTGATCGAGAGCAGGCAGGGGCCGAAGGCGCGCGCCTTGCCCTGCTCGCGCAACCAGGCTTCCGCGGTCCCCATGAGGGCGTCGACGACCGCTTCGTCATCGATCGCGTCCAGGCAGCCGAACAGTCCGGCATCTCCGAAGGTGCCGCTGGGCTGGATCTGGTCGATCTGTGCCGAGACGCGTCCGACGGCCTCGCCGTCACGACGGGCGATCCAGTACTGCGCCTCGCCATGCTTGAAGAACGGACCCTTGCCAGGGTCGAGGATGCTCCGTCGCTCCATGGTCAGCGGCGGAACGTAACTCGGGAAGGCGCCATACAGCCGCGGCGGCAGCCGTATGAACTCCTGCAATGCAGACTTCGACTCGACGGATTCGATGACGACAGGCATGGGAGCTCAGGACCGGGGCTGCGATCAGGGCGACGGCGGCGTGCGCTGCCTTGAGGGCAATTGTGTCCGGGTTGACAGGCTAGCCTCTTTTGGGGTCCGGATGAGGAAATGCAACACAGCGGCAGGGCCAATTCCGGGGTACCGGACCATGTATTGATCACGGGTGCAACCAGTGGCCTTGGCCGGGCATTGGCCGAGCACTATGCGGCGCCGGGGTGCCGGCTTTCCCTGGCCGGTCGCAATAGCGAGCGACTCGATATCGTTGCCAAGGCATGCAGGACCAGGGGCGCAGAAGTCGACATCATGCAGATCGACGTGACCGACGCCGAGGCCATGCAGGACTGGCTGGTGGCGCGAGACGATGCGGTGCCGATCGATACTTTGATCGCCAATGCCGGAATCGGCGGCGTCGCCGTCCTGCCCGGCCCCGTCGGCGAAAGCGGCGAGCTCGCCCGACAGATCCTGTCGGTGAACACCATCGGCGTGATCAACTCGGTGACCCCCGTTCTGCCCAGGATGGTGGCGCGCGGGCGCGGTCACGTCGCGCTGGTCGGCTCGATTTCGGGCGCGATCGGGCTGCCCCAGTCGCCGGTCTACTGCGCGTCGAAGGCGGCGGTGCAGATCTACGGCGATGGTCTGCGGCGGCTGGTGCGCCGACGGGGCGTGTACGTGACGAATGTGTTGCCGGGCTTCGTTGACACGCCCATGAGCCGTTCACTGAACATGGCGCGCCCCTGGTGCTGGTCTGCGGACAGGGCGGCGCGCCGCATCGCCCGGGACGTGGCCCTTGGTCGGCGGTATTGCGTGTTTCCCTGGCAATTGCGTCTATCGATCGGGCTGCAGAACTATCTGCCCACCGCGCTCACTGATTTCATCCTGTCGATGGTCAAACACTAGGCCGCATTTCGGCGACTACTTCTTGGCCAGATCTCCGTAGGGCCTGGTGATCAGCTCGAGCAGGTGGCCGTCGGGATCCTCGAAGTAGACACCACGGCCGCCCCAGTAGCGGTTGATCTCGCCGGCGCCGCTTTTGTCGGGATGGGAGTAGTAGGGGATACGGCGATCCTTGAGCTTCGCGAAGCCGGCATCGAACTCGGCATCGTCGAACAGGAAGGCGTAGTGTTGCGTGCGCACGTCCTTGGAATCGACGAAGTCGAGAGTCACGCCGTTGCCCGTGCGCACCGGCACGAAATGTCCCCACGGGGGTTCCACCCGGACACCGAGGATATCCGCCAGAAACTTTGCCGAGGCGTGTTTGTCGCGGGCTGGGACGATGAGGTGATTGAGGGCTGCCATCGCGATCCTCCTCGCCTTGCTGAAGAGCTACAGCGGGTTCCGATCAGGTGGAACCGCGAGCGGTTCCACCTGATCGGAAACGCGTCGTTCGAGGTGCCTCGATCAAGGGCATAGTCCGTTCGGCTGGTTCCAGCCGAACGGACTATGCTCTAGGCAGCGCGCGGCAGCGCTTCAAGCGCCGCCCTTCTCCTCGAGGAACGCCTTGAAGGTGATGATGTCCTGCGGCGCCTTCTTGCGCGTGCAGTAGTCCACAAACTCCTTGGGCGTCACCGGGACCATCTTGATGGCATGCCGCCGTGCTCGCCAGTCGGCAATGCGGCTCGACTCCTTCAGATGCCAGTCGTTGTAGCTGCTGAGCGGATAATGCCTCACGATCTTCTGGAAGGTCTCGTGGTCGGACGCGGTGACCTTCGCGAAGTACTGGATTGCCATGCCTGTCGGCCCTCTGGACGGGTAGCCGCATCTAACGCGGCCGGGCATACCCCTGCAACCGGGTCGAATCGGCTACGACGCCGCAGCGTCGGGGACGGCGCGGCGCTTCAAGGGTTGCCAGTGGCCGCGCGGGATGGGCTGCAGGGTCTCCAGGAACTGTCGGGCGCAGCGCTCCCAGGTGAAGGTCTCGGCATGACGCCGGCAGTCCGCCGGATCGCGGGCTATGGCGGCGAGGCAGGCGGTGCGCAGATCCTCGTCGAGGGCGCCCACATTGGGGTCGGTCACGACGTCGAGCGGACCGGGCACCGGGTAGCCCGCGACCGGCACGCCGGAGGCCAGCGCCTCGACCATCACCAGGCCGAACGTGTCCGTGACGCTTGGGAAGACGAAGCAGTCGGCCTGGGCGTAGCGGTACGCCAGCTCCTCGGTGTCGACCGAGCCGAAGAAGCGCACGTCCCGGTAGTGGCGCTGAAGCTGCTTGAGCTGCGGACCGCCGCCCACCACCCACTTGGTGCCGGGCAGGTCGAGGTCGAGGAAGGCCTTGATGTTCTTCTCGATGGCGACGCGGCCGGCGTAGAGCCAGATCGGCCGCCCGCCGCCCTGCGCGTCGCCGAGCTCGGTGCGCGGCTGCGGGCGGAACGCAGTGATGTCGACGCCGCGCGACCACGGCACCATGTTCCTGAATCCCCGCGCGGCGAGCTCGTCGCGGATCGCCGGCGATACGACCAGCACCGCCGAGGAGGGCGCATGGAAGCGGCGCACGAAGCCGTAGCTCCAGGAAAGCGGCAGACGTATGCGGGCGTGCACGTACTCGGGAAAACGCGTGTGGTAGGCGGTGGTGAACGGGATGCCGCGCCTCAGGCAGAAAGCCCGTGCCGCCCAGCCGAGCGGCCCCTCGGTGACGAGGTGGATGGCGTCAGGCGCGAACAGCTTCAGCATGTGATGCAGTCGCGCCGAGGGGAAGAGCGAGAGGCGGATCTCGGGATAGGTCGGGCAGGGCAGCGTGCGGAAGCGGTCCGGCCCGAACACCTCGACCTCGTGGCCGTCGTTGCGCAGCAGCCGCGCCACGGTTTCGAGGGTGCGGACCACTCCGTTGATCTGCGGGCGCCAGGCGTCGGTGACGATAGCGATGCGCAATCGCTTCACTCCGCAGCCAGCTGGCGGGTGGTCGAGATCGGCAGCCGGCTCGAGCGGCGGACCATCTCTTCGGCCCAGTGCACGATGCGGAGCCGTCCGTCGAAATCCTCGACAAGCGCGGTGCAGCTCTCCACCCAGTCTCCGTCGTTGCAGTAGAGGATGCCGTCGATGGTGCGGACCTCGGCATGGTGGATGTGGCCGCACACCACGCCGTCGACGCCGCGGCGGCGCGCCTCGCTCGCCACCGCGTGTTCGTAGTTGTCGATGAACTGGACGGCGTTCTTGACCTTGTGCTTCAGGAACGCCGACAGCGACCAATAAGGCAGGCCGAGCCTGCGGCGGCCCCAGTTGAACAGTGTGTTGAGGCGAAGAGCGACGTTGTAGGCCCAGTCGCCCAGGATCGCGAGCCACTTTGCGTAGCGCACGATGCCGTCGAACTGGTCGCCGTGGATCACCAGCAGCTTCCTGCCGTCCGGCGTCTCGTGGATCGCCTCCTCCTCGACCCGCACCTCGCCGAAGGTGAGCTGGCAGTACTGCCGCGCCGCCTCGTCATGGTTGCCGGGGATGTAGACGACGTTGGTGCCCTTGCGCGCCTTGCGCATGATCTTCTGCACGACGTCGTTGTGGGCCTGCGGCCAGTACCACCAGCGCTTCAGCCGCCAGCCGTCGACGATGTCGCCCACGAGGTAGAGATGCTCGCTCTCGTTCCTCTTCAGGAAGTCGAGCAGAAGGTCGGCCTGGCAGCCGCGCGTGCCGAGATGGATATCGGACAGGAAGATGGCGCGGTGGCGGGCGGGCTGGTGACGCTCGATGATCGTCATGAGGAAACGGTCATGTGGATAAGGACTCGACCGGCACAAAATCTTCGGTGCGCGATTGCGCGCCACGCAGCGGATTGTGTATGTCGGCCGTTGCGCGGAGGTGAATCGGTTTTGACAGTTCGATGACATTCGCTTCGACGTCCGTTCTGCTGATCCTCAACCCCACGGCGGGCCGCCGCCGTCGCGGCCTCGTCGACGCCGTGGTGCGCTGCGTGCGCGACCGGGGCTGGACGGTCGACATCGTCGAGACGGCGGCTGGCGGCGACGCACGTCGCCTCGCCGCGGAATGCGATGCCGGCCGCTACGGGGTCGTCGCGGTGGCGGGCGGCGACGGCACCATCAACGAGGTGGTGAACGGGCTGGCCTCACGGGCCGCAACGGCACCGCCGCTCGCCATCGTGCCGCTCGGCACGGCCAACGTGCTGGCCCATGAGCTCGGCCTCGGCTTCAGTGCGGCCGCGCTGGCCAGGACCATGACGGCGGGCCGCGAGGTGCTGGTGCATCCCGGCAGGGCCTCGGGGCCCGATGCCACGTCGGGTGGGCCGCGCTGCTTCTCGCTGATGGCCGGCGCCGGTTTCGACGCCAAGGTCGTGGCGGGCGTCAGCGCGCCGCTGAAGCGTCGCTGGGGCAAGGCGGCTTATGTCTGGCGCTCATTGATCGAGGCGCTGCGCTACCGGCCGGTGCGCTATGCGGTTGTGGTTGACGACAGGACATACGAAGCGGCGTCGGTGATCGTGACCCACGCCCGCCACTATGCCGGCCCCTATGTCGTGGCGCCGGCGGCCTCGCTCGGCGAGTCGCTGCTGCACGTCTGCCTGTTCGAGCGCTGGGGCTGGATGCAGGCGTTGCGCTTCGGCGCCGCCCTGCTGCTGGGCGTCCTGCCGCGCACGGCCGGCTACCGCGTCGTCTCCGGGCGCACGGTGCGCATCTCCGTGCTGAACGACGCCGGCGAGCGCCGGCGCCAGCCGGTCCAGATCGACGGCGATGACGCGCTCAGCCTGCCGGTGTCGATTGGCCTCGCGACTGAGGCCGTGCGCGTGTTGAGGCCGGCGCCGTGATGGCTTTCTGCGAATTCGCCGACCATCCACAGGCGCGACTTGCAGGCGCCGCCGCTATTTCCGGTAAAGGATGCGCCCTGAATACAACCAAGGATTGGTTGCTCGAGAATACCCGCCAGGCATCGTGGAGTCAGGCTCTCGAGAGTTGGAAATGCTGCATTCTCGAACACGGAATCTCATCACGATGCTTGGCGCTCTTCTCGCCCTTGGCCTCACGGCATGCGAGCGCGAGTACTGGCCCTTGAACACATTGGTGACGGGCGCCACCGAGAATCCCTCGGAAGGGTTGCCCGATGGAACAAGGAAATATGAGCGTCCATTCAATGTATGGGTGGACAATCCAAAGCTGGCGAATGCAATTCGCATCGAAATCAAGGAGGGTGGACGCGAAGAGCTTGTTTGCAAGTACGAATTCCAGTGCGTGCCACGGCCATGCGAAGGCTGCCTGAGCTGCACCGCGACCTTCTGGCAATGGGAGCACAGCAAGGTGTCGATCATCAAGCCCGGCTTCGTGCATCGGGGCGATGCGCTGGTCAGCGTTCAGATCGGCCCGGGAACGGCCGTGAGTGCCATGACCTACTGGACGAAGTAGGCCAGCAAGCGTCTGACTGCGGGTGTCGGCGCGCGATCCGAAGCGATTTGCTCCGGATTGGAAGCATAAGGCCGGCGCCTCGCTCCGAATCGGATGCGTTTGCTGGAGTGTGAAGTCTCGCCCAATCCCATATTCCTGATGGGCAAGGACGGCTCGATCTACTCGATCGAGGCGCCGCAGGGGGCGGAAATGTCGACATACTCGCGCAAAGCACAATGGCGGCGATCGCTCATCGGGACCTTTGCGGCGATCGTACCTTGGCTAGGGGCGGCCGACGTTCTCGCGTCCACGATCACCGTGCACGCAAAAACGACCATGACGTCCAAGACCGCCATGCCGCGCGTCGAGCACGGTCTTCGCCTTACCGGAATGATCGAGCCGGGTGACGGCGACAGGCTGCGCAGCATCCTGATGAAGCTGACGGTTCCGGACGGCCAGGCGGCCAGCGGGCCGACGATCACGATCGAACTAAGCAGCAAGGGGGGCGATCTGAACGAGGGCTTCAGGATCGGATTCGTTCTTAAGACGTTCAAGGTGGTGGCAGTCGTTCGCAAAGGCGACATCTGTCTGTCGGCCTGCGCGTTGGCGTTTCTCGGCGGGGCGGCCGGCAACGTCGACGCTGCGTCTTCGCGGAACTGCAATCTCGAGATTGGCGGTAAGCTGGCATTCCACAATTTTTCCTTGAACAGGAACGGCCTGCGCGAGGTGACCACGGACGATCCTGTCGCGAGCCGGCTCCAGGGCTTCAATGACGCCAGGGGTGGCGCCGCGATGCTGGTCGGCTACGCGGGTGAAATGGGCGTACCGCCCAAGTTCATTGCGCGCATCGTCGGCCGGCCGGCCGAGGAGTTCACCTACGTGGATGCGGTCGGTAAGTTCCTGTCCCTTCACATGTGCCCGATCGGTCTCGAACGGCCCTCGATCCCACTTGCGATGCAGGCCGCCAACGTCTGCAATCACTCGACCGGCTGGCTCGATGCGGCGCCACTGGAAGCCGTGGCGATCCCGACGCGCCACGCGAAGCGTTATGTGCTGGAACACCTCCAGGCCAACATGCTGTCCTTCAAGGTGAGAGGAGCTCTTGCCGACCAGCTCGCCTCCGCCGCCGTTATGCGGGTCAAGGAGGCGATCGACCGACTCTACGAGGATCTCCAGGCCGCCGGTGTTGGACTTCCCGACATCGTCGGGCCGACGTTCGAAGTGCGGAGGCGGCTCCCCGGCGGGCACGAGACCGCCTGCTACGTCAGTTTGTCGTCCGACGATCCAGACCGGTTCGACGTCGTGATCCAGGGACCCCGAGGCCTGTCGCGGCCCCGTTACGCGCCGCCGGGGTACGGGCGTCGGCTGTTCCTCTTCGCTCGGGACGACGTGATCAATCCGCACCCGTAGCGGGTTGCCGTGGGCTCGCGGCCTCCCTGGCCAATCTGCATGCACCCGGTCAAGCCGCCTGGGCGGGCCGGGGCGCCGTCGGCAGCATGACCTCGAACCGCGCGCCACCTTCGCGGCGGTTCGCCGCCGAGATCGAGCCGCCCATTTCCTCCACGATCCTCCGACATAGCGGCAGGCCCAGGCCGGTGCCCTGATTGCGCGGCTTGGTCGTCATGAACGGAACGAACCATGCTTATCCGCTTGACACCCACAGATACTAGCCCTATATTCAAGGGCATGGGCAATCCCGCCCTTGGGGGTTGAGACATGAACGTCCTCGAATATTACGTGATGGTGAACGATGGCGGCCACACCATGTGGCTTTCCGACGACGAACAGACCTGGACCCGCGACCTGCACAGCGCGGCGGCGTTCACGTCGCCCAAGCTGGCGCACGAAATCGGCATCCGGCAGCGGGGCGATTCTACGCGCTTCTTCGTAATGGCCTGCCTTGGCCTTCAGGACGATGGGGAGGGCTGAGATATGGTCAACTACACCATCTATGTGACCGACATGCTCGGCAACACCGCCGAAATCACCGGCCCAGCTTCGGCCATCGAGCGTATAGAAACCGTGCTTTACGGTGGAGGTGCTCGGTTCGAGAAACGGTCTGAGACGTGGGATTTTGGCTTCTACGCCACCACTGGCGACTATGACGAGAAGCGCGGCGGCGACGTATCCGACGACCTCATTGAGGCAGAAATCGCCGCCCACGTTTCCCGCACGGAGTGCTAAGGCGTGGTCGCTGACATCTTCCAGCACAGCGACTTGCCGTTCCCCAAGTCGCTGCCGGGCTTCCAGAAGCTCTTTCCCGACGACGCGGCTTGCGCGACGTACCTCGAAAAAATCCGTTGGGAGGGCGGCTTTAGCTGCCCCCACTGCAAATGGTCGGGCGAGCCCTTCCGGTTCGCCGCACGGCCCGGCGTGCTGCGCTGCCGCAAGTGCCGTAGCGACATAGCGCTGACGGCGGGGACGATCATGGAGCGTACGCGCACGCCGCTCTCGACGTGGTTCTGGGCGTCCTACCTTGTCGCCAGCCACACGGCGGGCCTGAGCGCTACGCAGTTTCAGCGGCAGCTTGGGCTCAAGCGCTACGAGACGGCCTTCCAAATCCTGCACAAGCTGCGGGCCGGCATGGTTCGCCCGGATCGCGACCGCATCGGGGGCGATCTCACCGGCCATGTCGAGGTAGATGAGACGTGGATCGGCGGCACTAGCCGTGGCGGCGGTCGCGGCGTCCACGACCAAACCCTTGTGATCGGCGCTGTTGAGGTCCGGCAGAAGCAGGACACCAAGAAGCAGCATCGGCGCGGCGGGCGCTACGCCGGCCGCCTCCGGTTGGAAGTCATGCCGAACAAAGGCGCTCGGGCCTTCACCGGCTTCATTGACGATGCCGTCATGCCGGGCAGCATGATCATCACGGACGGTGCGCCCAGCTACGCCGGGCTGACCGAGCGCGGTTTCCAGCACCTGCCCGTGGTCGAGGGCAACCGGCCCGAGGTGGCAGAGGAATACTTGCCGATCATCCACCTCGTATTCAGCAACCTGAAAAGCTGGCTGCGCGGGTGCCATCACGGCGTCAGCGCCAAGCACCTGCAAGCCTACCTCAACGAGTTCACCTTCCGGTTCAATCGGCGCTTCTACCCATTCAATGCCTTCCGCTCACTGCTGGGCATCGGCGGCGAAGTGTCGGCCCCGACCTACGCCGCGCTCTACGACGGCGATTGGGAACACCCTACGGTTAGCGATCATGGGTGATAACCGGATAAGCATGGAACGAACATATTCTTCACGACCTGATCAGGCAGACCGACGCCGGTATCTTCGACCGCCAGCCGGACGAACTCGCGGCCATCCCGTTGCATCAGCTCGGCGAAAATGGAGACGAGCTTCTCCCGGTTCGTGTCCTGAAGCTCGGCCACCGAGTCACGGGCGTTGTTGATCAGGTTGATCAGGACCTGTTCCAGCCGGGTCGCATGGCCGTGAACCGGCGGCAGGGCGATCGGCACGGCGACCGCCAGGACGGCGCCGGCCTGGCGGACCAGATGATCGGTCAGGTCGACGGCGCTGCGCACGGCCGCACCCACGTCGAATGGGGCCGCCTCTTCACCGACCGTGTTGCGCGCGTGAGTGCGCAATCCCTTGACGAGGCGGCTCGCGCGTTCGACCTGGGTCACGATGCGTTCGAGCTTGCTCTGGATGAAGGGGGCATCGATGGCGCCGCCGCCGGAGAGCGCCTCACCGATCTCCTCGCTCGCCACTTCGGCCGCGAGGCGGATGACCTGCAGCGGCTGGTTCACTTCGTGAGCCATCGTCGCCGCCATCTCGCCGATACCCTTCAAGCGGTCGGCATCGAACAGTTGCAGCTCGGTGTCGCGTCGGGCCGTGTCGTCGACGCCGATGAACACAATGTTGCGCATGATGCCCGTCTCATCGAAGATCGGGGTTGCCGTCACGCTGATAATCCGCGTCCGGCCGGAGGAATCGACGATCGAATTGGAGAACTGCACCGGCTGGTGGCTACGGCGGTCGGCTGAAGGGTCGAGCCATTGGCCGAGCGTGGCCGCATCGAGCGGGCAGCTGACGACATCCTTCAGCGGTTGGCCGACGATCTCATGTGAACCGATGCCCCGCAACGCCGTGAAGCCGCTGTTCACCATGACAACCCGGAGATCGCGATCGACCATCACGATCAACGCGCCGCTCGATTCGACGATGGAGCGCAGACGTCCCATTTCGTCCTCGAGCCGGTCCGAAAGCTGCACGCGTTCCTCGACATCCCGGATGACTCCGGCGAGCACCGAGCCCTGACCGCGGAAGGTCCGTGTCTTGCGGAACTTGACCTCGACGTGGCGACGCTCTCCCACGACCGGGACCAGCAGAAAGTCGATCTGGCGGACCTCGTCACGTGCCGATGACTGGGCCGTCGAGCCGGCGTCGCGCACGCGGATCCAATCGCCGGGATCGACACAGGTCTTGAAGGCAGCTCCGACGAGCTGCGCTCCCGGCACGCCGAACAGGGCTTCGGCGCCGCCGCCGACGAAGGTGAACCGGCCTTGCATATCGACCGCGAACACCACGTCAGACAGGGAGTCGACGAGCGCCTGGTACTCGTCACGGGTACGAGCGATCTCGAGTTCACTGGTCCTGCGTTCGGTGACGTCGACCCTGAGGCCGACGGTGCGGCCGGAGGGGGTCGATTTCTCGTACCACTCGAACCACCGGCCGTCCGGCAACTGGCGAATGCCGTGCTTTCCCTTGCTGCGGAAGCGCGCAATCTGGTCGGCGACCCACTCGTCGCGCGGTCCCATCTCCACTGCTTCGCGAGCTTCGCCGGCCTCGATGGCGAGGGCGGTGTAGGTCGCGCCGATGGCGCCGGGCCGCTTCAACCCGGGTGTCACCGATGCAGCCAGCGAATTGAACAGCATGAGCCGCTCCTCCGCATCGTAGAGGACCACGCCGGCCGGCAATGCTTCGATGGTCTCGTTGAGCATATCGCGGGTTTCGGTGGCCGTAGCAACGGCGGCGGCGGCGTTCTGCCATTGCTCGAAGTGCAGCATCGATCCGCGCCCGACCAGGAAGATCAGCACCAGCCCGGCGGTGACGAAGCCGGCCGTGCTGAGGGTCAGGACGACGATCGCGGTGCGATAGCTTTCCGCCATGTCCGTGGCCAACTGGCCCGCATCTCCGGTCGTGACTTTGACCGCGTCGTGCATCTTCCGACCCCACGCCCGGAATTGCTGTTCGACGTCGGGCGACAGTGGACGCACCGGCGGGTTGAACAGCTCGAGCTCCCGCGAGGCGAGATCGCGAATTTCCGCACGCGCGGCGCAGATCGAGCGCAGTTGATCGGTGGGCGACGATGGCCTGTCGCCACTGATGCAGGCGCTCGTCAGGCGATCATCGAAGGCTGTCCACGCTGCCAGAACGGCCTGCCGGCCGCCGCCGTCCACCGCCAGGCCGGAATGCGCCGACTGAATGCTATGCATCAGTGTGCGGTAGCTTTCGGCGAGAGCCGCCGCTCGCTCGGCTCCGATCCGACGCCCGTCGATATCGGTCGTGTTCAACGAGGTCATGATCACGATGAAGGAGACGATGCAGGAGACCAGGCCAACGATACCGGCGGCGCTTGCCCAGGCCACACCCTGCAGGCCCAGCGCCAGTTTGGCCTGCTTGAGGAACATCCGGACGAAGGCAGTCGCCTTGTCGAGGCGCGCGGACAATGTCGGCTGCAGCAAGAGAGTGGAGGTGGAGGACATGGGCTATGTCTCTGCTCGAGGCCAGAGCGATCGATGCGACCTCTCGACAGGTCGACTTTTCTGGCTAGCCATTGAAAAGAGAGCGGAAGAAGCCCGGCTGCTTCGGACTTGCGACGGGCGGCGCGCCGTCCTCGGACAGCTTTTGAAGGACCTTGCGCACCGACGTGCGCAGTTGGCCCAGGGCCACCGGTTTGCTGAGGAAAGCATAGACGCCCAGTTCCATGAGAGCCGTGGTCGGCGGCTCCTCGATGCGGCCCGACATCAGGATCATGCCCGTCGAGGGAGAGAGGCGGCTGATCCTCTCGGCGACCCTTCCGCCGTCGAGGTCTGGTAAGTTGAAATCGATCAGGGCGACACGCGGCTTCAGAGCGGCCACGCGATGGATGGCATCGGAGCCGGCATGCAGGGTTCGTACGGTCAGGCCGGATCGGCCAAGGAAGTCAGCCAGTTCCCCGGCCAGCATCACGTCATCTTCGATGACGAGAACGTCACAGTTGGATTCCTGACGAACCCCTTGGTCGCCATGGTGCAGGTCAGCCATGTGCCAACGTATGCCGCAGGAATCGGCGGCGTCACCGCCAAATGATCCAATCTGGATCAAAATGAATGAATGCGGGTCGTCAGGAGTTCCGGCGCGCAAGGTAGGTTTCGAAGAACCGGTCGCCTGCCTCCACGCCCGCATCGGTCAGCCGCACGATGGTGCGCCGCTTGTCGTCCTTGTCCTCGATGCGGGCGATGAGGCCATGGGCCTGCAGCGCCTCCATGCGCCGCAACGCGGTCGTCAGGGGAACACCCGACGCGGCGCCCAGGCTGGTGACGGTCACTTCCGCGCCGGCGAGCCGGGCGTCATAGAGATCGAGAAGCATCTCCCAGCATGGATCGGAAAAGAGATCCGGGGGGAAATGCTTGCTGCGGACCGCGCGGATGGCCCTCAACTCCTTGAGGATTTTCCGCCGGGGCTCGACCGCGTCTGGCCTATCATCCGGCGGCGGCGTGGCCTCGGAAGCTGCGGCCGCTGCAAACTCCGACGACCGACGATAGCGCGAGGCGAGTTGCGCCAGCTTTACCGCGCGGATCAGGACCTCGCCCTTGACCGGCTTGGTGAGCATGTCGCGGGCGCCGAGCCGCATAGCTGCGACGGCGTCATCGAACCCGGCGGCGCCGCTTGCAAAGATGATCTCAGGCCGATCGCCGCCGCCCAGTCGCGTCAGCCGCTCGACGAATTCCATGCCGTCGAGGTCCGGCATTCGGAGGTCGGTGACGATGACGCTGGGCCGCCAGCCCTCCGCCAGCAACTCAAGCGCGTTCCACCCGCCGGAGGCCGACTTGCAGGCGAGTCCTGCCCGGGACAGGTACCCGACCAATTCCTCGGCGACCGCCCGATCATCGTCAACCACCAAGACGTCGACCGCCTGGTTGCCGACGGGCTTCCTCCTCGAGAAGGACATGTGGGCTTGTTATCCGCTACTTACATCGCACTGAACAGCAAAGTGCATCCAAAACGGATGCAATCGCAAAGACCCCGGCACCGGGATTTCATATTCTCCAATCAGGTGAGGGACGCGCATCGACCTCATGCATCAATGCTGGGCAGTCTACGTATGTATCGTCGACAGGATCAAGCCACGTCGAGGGCGGGCCGGCGACAATCGTCGCCGGGGCAGGAGAGGTCGGAGTGCGCCGCGCCTCGAATGAGGTGAATGCGACGCAGTATCGACGGCTCCGGGGCGCGGCAAAGAGGGGATGGAGGGCCATGATCACGAGCGTTCTCTTCGTTTGCACGGGCGGCATCTGCCGGTCGCCGACGGCTGCCGTCGTCTTCGCGGCGCTTGCCGAGCGTGCCGGACTGTCACAGGCCTTCGAGCTCGATGCTGCCAGCATATACGATGGCCATGCCGGCCAGCCGCCGACATTGCTCGCCAGGGAAGTGGCGTCTCAGCGTGGCTACGACATCGCCGGGCGGCGCGCCCGACCCTTGGTCGCGGAGGACATCGCCCGCTTCGACAACGTTATTGCCATGGACCGCTCCAATCTTGCGGCAATTCGTTGGCTGGCGCCGCGCGGGCTGGCTGAACGCCCGCAGCTGCTCCTGAAGTTCGCTGCATCGGGCAGTTCGGGCGACGTTCCGGATCCCTACGGAGGAACGCGGAGGGACTACGAGCACGCTCTCAATCTCATCGAGGCGGGCTGCACCGGATTGCTGCGGACGCTGCAGATGCCGCTCGGTGCGGCAGGAGCGCGCGCACCACGACTTGCATCGATCTAGGTCACATGGCGCCAGGTCGTCCCTCTGTCTGGATGCCTCTATGCGGAGGAACATGAAAAATGAAAACGCACACGCGAGCTATCGGGCGTGACGATGCTGTCCGGGAGGGCCAACGCCATGGGCGATAGGGTCGTCAAGATGTCGTCGGCGGTGAAGCAGGCGCAGAACACCAGTGGCGGTATCTGCGCTGTTGCAAGTGCTGCCGCACCCTTCATCTATTTCGACAGTGCGCCCAACTTCGGATTCAACGGCGCAGTCGCAAACGTCTCCCTTGAAGTGGTGCGGTTTACCGTGCCGTCCGAGAATGCGGGAGTCGTCACGGATCGGGTCACCGTGGCTCATCTTCGCATGACCCTGGAAGCCATGCGGTCGCTCAAGATGGCGATAGAGGGTGTCGAACGCATGGCGCAGGCGGCTCTCGCGCGCGAGAAGGACTAGGCCACGCCATGTGTGCAGGATGGGACCGGCTCGGGCATCGCGGAGGGCATGGCCTGCCGGTTGTTCAGGTCGCGTGCTTGCCGCAAGAGGGGTAGTCGATGCCGCCGCGAACTGCAGACCGTTTGCTTCTGGTCGATGACGAAGCGGAGATACTTTCCGAAATCGCCGCGTATCTTCGCAGGCGCGGCCTCCACGTGACCACGGCGTCGTGTTACGAGGAAGCCGATCGCATGCTCAGCGATCAGGACCGGTCATTCGATGTACTGGTCTCCGATGTACGCATGCCCGACGGATCGGGAGTCGAACTCTGCCGGACCTTCATGAGGCGGCTCGGGGGTGGCAACGCATGCATACTGGTGACCGGTCACCTTGAGCTTTGCGACCTCAGCCCGGATTTGCTGAAGGCGGGAATCAGCATTGTCTACAAGCCGTTCTCTCCGGCGGCGCTCCACGCGAGGATCCGCGAAATTTGCGCCGCCACTTCCGCCTCTCGACCTGAGTCCGGGTCGGTCGATGCCACCGGAATCGTGGCCGGAAGCGGCGTCGTCTAACGCACGGTCTGCTGCAGGCGTCGGATCGACTCCTGCGTCGGATGTCCGTCGGCCGGCAGGCTTTGCTGCTGCTGGAAGAGGCGCAGCGCCGAGCGCGTCTTGGGACCCAGCAATCCGTCGGTCTCGTCCTTGTAGAGACCGAGCCTGGCCAGCCGGTTCTGGATGTCGATCACGGTGTCGCGCGACAGCGGCTGGTCGTCGTCGGGGGCGGCCTGCTGCACCGGCGGGCCGCCGGCGATCTGGCGGGCGAGGATGCCGACCGACAACGCGTAGAGCGTCGAGCGGTTCCAGTTCATTACCGCTTTGAAGTTGGGATAGATGATGAAGGCGGGGCCGCGGAACCCCGCCGGCAGGAGGATCGACGCGGCGTCGTCGACCGCCGGCAGCGGCGCGCCGCCTGCCTTCTTCACGCCCATCGCCGCCCAGGCGCGCACCGGCTTCTCGACCGTCGTGTCGGCCTGGTCGAGCGGGAAGCCGCGCGGCAGGAACACCTCCTCGCTGGATGGCAGGCCGTGTCTCCAGCCGATGCCGCGCAAAAAGTTCGAGGCCGAGGCGAAGGCGTCGGGCAGGCTGTTCCAGATGTCGATGCGGCCGTTGCCGTCGCGGTCGACCGCCCATTTGGTGAAGGTGGACGGCATGAACTGCATGTTGCCCATGGCGCCGGCCCACGAGCCGCGCATCTGCTCGCTGGTCATGTGGTTCATGTTGAGGATGCGCAGTGCCTGTACGGTCTCGTTGCTGAAGAAGGCCCCGCGCTTGGTCATGCAGGCAAGCGTCGCCACCGAGCGAACGACGCGGAAATCGCCCATGTAGGTGCCGTAGTTGGTCTCGATGCCCCAGAATGCCATGAGGTACTGCGGCGGCACGCCGTATTCGGCCTGCAGCGCGTCGAGCAGCCGGCGGTGTTGCGCCATGCGCTGCTGACCCTTCACGATCCGGTCGGCCGACACGGTGCCGCCGACATACTTGGCGTAGGTCAGCGAGAATTCCGGCTGGCGCTGGTCGAGGTCAACTACCTTCTGGTCGGGCGTCAGGCCCTGGAAGGCGCGGTCGGCGATCGCGGCCGGCACACCCTGGCGCGTCGCCTCGGCCTTGATGGTCTGCAGGCAGTCGCGGAAGCCGCCATCCTGGGCTGCGGCCGTGCCTGCGAAGAGCGCCGTCGTTGCGGCGAGAAGCGCGATCTTGGTGAGGGGAGTCATGCCTCGAAGGATATCACGAGCCGGCGACCGTCATCCCGTCAATTCGCACCGTCGGCGCATTGGTCGAGCTCTTGAACCTGAGATCGTTGGCGGGCGTCAGCTTCAGGAACATGTCCTTGAGGTTGCCGGCGACGGTGATACCGCTGACCGGCCAGGCAAGCTTGCCCTTCTCGATCCAGAAACCCGAAGCGCCGCGACTGTAGTCGCCGGTCACGCCGTTCACGCCATGGCCGATCATGTCGGTGATGAAGAGGCCGCTCTTGATGTCGCCGATCAGCTCGTCGACCGACATGTCGCCCTTCTCGAGGTAGAGGTTCGAGCTGGTGGGCGAGGGCGGGCCGGAGACACCGCGCGCGGCGTGGCCGGTCGGCTTGAGATTGAGCTGGCGCGCGGCGGCGAGGTCGAGGAACCAGGTCGTGAGAACGCCGTCGTCGATCACGGCGCAGCGGCGGGTCGGCAGGCCCTCTGCATCGAACGGCCGGCTGCCCAGCCCGCGCAAGCGCCGCGGATTGTCGAGGATGCGGATGCCCTTGGCGAACACGCGCTTGCCCATCCTGTCCTTGAGGAACGACGTGCCGCGGGCCACGGCGCGGCCGTTGATGGCGCCGGCGAGATGGCTGACGAGCCCACCCGAGATGCGGCGGTCGTAGATCACCGGCACGCGCGCGCTCTCAGCCTTGCGCGGGTTGAGGCGGCGCACGACGTACTTGCCGGCGTTGCGGCCGACCGTGGCGGGCGCCATCAAATCCTCGAGGTGGACGGCGCTGGTCCATTCGTAGTCGCGCTCCATGCCGGTGCCCTCGCCGGCCAGCACCGAGCACGAGAGCGAATAGCCGCTGCGGCGGTAGCCGCCGGAGAAGCCGTTGCTGGCTGCCAGCACCACGGAGGTGCGGCCCCATCCTGCCTCGGCGCCCTCGGAATTGGTCACGCCCTTCACGGCGCGCGCCGCATCTTCCGCCTCTCCCGCCATCGCCAGCAGCTTCCGGGCCGAGGGCCGGCCCTTGTCGTCGAGATCGAGGTCGGGCCACGAACGCGCCAGCAGCTCTTCCGGCGCGATGCCGCACACGGGATCCTCGGGCACTACCTTCGCCATGTCGACGGCGCGGCTCGCCAGCTCGCGCAGCGCCTTGGGATCGAAGTCGGTGGAGGAGACGAACGCCTGGCGCTGGCCGACGAATACACGCAGGCCAAGGTCGCGGCCCTCGCTGCTCTCGAGCTTCTCGCGCTTGCCGAGCCGTTGGGCGACCGAAATGGACTCGCCGTTGACGTAGAGGGCGTCGGCGGCGTCGGCGCCGGCGGCTTTCGCCCATTTCAGCAGGTCGGCGAGGAGGGACGCGTCGGGCGTGGTCTTCGTTGCTTTGGCCATGAAGGCCGTTCTACGCGTTAACGGGCGGTGTCGTCGAGATAGTAGGAGAAGAAGAACACGCCGGTCGCCGCGATGCCGAGCGTCCAGAAGAGCGCGCGCACGAAATCCGCCGCGATGGCCTGGTCGGGCCACAGCCGCAGGACGGCGTCGGCGCCGAACTGATGGCCCAGCACGCCGATCATGGCGCCCAGCATCAGCGATAGGGCGCCATTCCAGACATGCCGCGCCGTGCGCATGGCCGGCCCCTCCCGCCGCCGGAGCGGCGAGCTGGGGTCCGGTGGCGCCGCCAGGTTGGAATTGGCGGCAGGCTGGTGCGGTGCGTGGATGGGCCTTGCCAATCTAGCTCCCGAGTTTGGCCGCCCGATTGGCCGCGGAGGTCACGGCCTTGAGCGACGCCGCCACGATATTGGAGTCCATGCCGACGCCCCACAAGACCTTGCCGCCGGCGGTCTCGGCCTCGATGAAGCTCACGGCCTGGGCGTCGGAGCCGGCGCCGGTGGCGTGCTGATGGTAGTCGCGGACCTTGATCCTGATACCGCAGTTCTTGCCGAGCGCGTCGACATAGCCCGCGATCGGCCCGTTGCCGCGGCCCGAGATCGTGGTCGGCCTGCCGTTGAAGCTCACCTTGGCATCGAGAAGGCGCACGTCGGGATGGCCGGGCTCCGGTACCGTCGTGTGGCTGTCGAACGAAACCGGCGAGGCGTTCTCGAGATACTCCTTGCGGAATGTGTCCCAGATCAGCGCCGGCTGGATCTCCTTGCCGGTCTCGTCGGCGATCTGCTGGATCACCTTGGAGAATTCGACCTGCAGGAGGCGCGGCATGTCGATGCCGTAGTCGGTCTTCAGGATGTAGGCGATGCCGCCTTTGCCCGACTGGCTGTTGATGCGGATGATCGCCTCGTAGGAGCGGCCGAGATCGGCCGGGTCGATCGGCAGGTAGGGCACCTCCCAGACCTTGCTGTTCGAGGCCTCGAGCGCCTTGAAGCCCTTGTTGATCGCGTCCTGGTGCGAACCGGAGAAGGCGGTGAACACCAGGTCGCCACCATAGGGATGGCGCGGATGCACCGGCAGCTGGTTGCAATACTCCACGGTCTGGCGGATCTCGTTGATGTTCGAGAAGTCGATCTCGGGATCGACGCCCTGGGTGAACATGTTGAGGCCGAGCGTCACGAGATCGACGTTGCCGGTGCGTTCGCCGTTGCCGAACAGGCAGCCCTCGATGCGGTCGGCGCCGGCCATGAAGCCGAGCTCGGCCGCGGCCACGCCGGTGCCGCGGTCGTTGTGCGGATGCAGGCTCAGGATCATCGAATCGCGGTACTTGAAGTTGCGGTGGCACCATTCGATCTGGTCGGCATAGACGTTGGCCGAGGCCATCTCGACGGTCGCCGGCAGGTTGACGATCATCTTCTTCTGCGGCGTCGGCTTGTAGACGTCGCCTACGGCGGCGCAGATGTCGCGCGCGAACTCGAGCTCGGTGCCGGTGAAGCTCTCCGGCGAGTATTCATAGACCCATTCGGTGTTGGGATGGGCGTCGGCCAGCTTCTTCACCAGCTTGGCGCCGGTGACGGCGATGTCGATGATGCCGGCATAGTCGAGGCCGAAGACGACGCGTCGCTGCAGGGTCGAGGTCGAGTTGTAGAGATGGACGATGGCCCGCCTGGCGCCGTGGCAGGCCTCGAAGGTGCGTTCGATCAGCTCCGGCCGGCTCTGCGTCAGCACCTGGATGGTGACGTCGTCCGGGATCATCTTCTTCTCGATCAGCTCGCGCACGAACTCGAAATCGGTCTCCGAGGCCGCCGGGAAGCCGACCTCGATCTCCTTGAAGCCCATGTCGCAGAGCAGCTTGAACATGCGTGTCTTGCGGTCGGAATCCATCGGCTCGATGAGCGCCTGGTTGCCGTCGCGCAGGTCGACCGCGCACCAGATCGGCGGCTTGGTGATCACGGCGTTGGGCCACTTGCGGTCGGGCAACGGCACGGGCTTGAAGGGCACGTACTTCTCGGCCGCGGTCGGCATCATCGGTTTCTGGGGTGACATGACGGAACTCCTCGCGCCGCGCACGGATGTACGCTCAAACGGACACTGCGATGGATTGGAGAGGGCGGCGGCGACTGGTTGGATGGAACGAGACGAACGACGAGCGATCCGCAGGGCCCCGGAGGACCGGGGCGGCGGATCAGCCAATAAGTCGAAGCGTCGTCAGTCGCAGCATGTTGGCGCGACAATCGTCGATTTGCCGGCGGCCGTCAACCGCCGGCATCGACTCCAGATCCGGCCCGCAGTCCAGGCCGCGGCCGGCCGTTCGCGCTCAGCGTAGGGGAACGCTGAGCCCCAGGCTCAGGCTGCCGCCCGGATAGACCGGGTACGCCGGCGCATAGGCGACCGGCGCCGGATAAACGACCATGGGTGGCGGCGCGTAGTAGACGGGGGCCGGCGCGTAGTAGTGAACATGGCCGGGCGGCACTTTCGCATAGTAGGGGCCGGGCGCGTAGTAGTAGGGGCGGCCCTTCTTCCAGTCGCCGGCCATGGCGCCGGTGGCTCCCAGCATGACGGCGCCGGCCATCGCGGTTGCGGCCAGCGCTCGCAAAGTCGATGCGATCCGGGGTCTCGTCACGTCGTTGCTCATTGCGGTCTCCTTTGCTGCAGGGTGAAACGCCCGCAGAACAATGATGTTGTGCCGAAATCCGCCGGCTGGGCGTGACCAACTTGTGGTAAGCGGATGGGAACTTTTTCGGGGAGGAAATGAGAAATGGCAGGTCCGTTGGCCGGCGTCCGCATTCTCGACTGCACGACGGTCGTGCTGGGTCCGTGGGCCGCGCAACAATTGGGCGATCTTGGGGCGGATGTGATCAAGATCGAGCCGCCGGAAGGCGACACGACCCGCCAGCTCGGGCCCGCACGCAACCCCGGCATGGCCGCCTTCTATCTCGGCTGCAACCGTTCGAAGCGCTCGATCGTGCTCGACCTCAAGCAGGAGGCCGGCCGCAAGGCGTTGTTCAAGCTTGCCGAGACCGCCGACGTGCTGATGCACAATTACCGGCCCGATCCTGCCAAGCGGCTGGGCGTCGAGTACGAGGCCTTCGAGAAGATCAACCCGCGGCTCGTCTATCTCGCGACCTACGGCTATCGCGCCGCCGGCCCGATGGGAGCGAAGGCGGCCTATGACGACATCATCCAGGCGGGCTCCGGTCTCGCTTCGCTGCAGACCGTGGTGGCCGGCGCGCCGCGTTTCCTGCCCACGATCGTGGCCGACAAGACGAGCTCCAACGGCGTCGTCTCGGCGCTGCTCGCCGCGCTGTTCGCGCGCGAGCGCACCGGCAAGGGCCAGGCCGTCGAGGTGCCGATGTACGAGACGTTGGTCTCGTTCGTGATGGTCGAGCACCTCTACGGCGAGAGCTTCCGGCCGGCGCTCGAGAGCGCGGGCTACAAGCGCGTGCTCAACAAGGAGCGGCGGCCCTATCCGTCGAAGGACGGCTATTTCGCCCTGCTGCCCTACACCGACGGCCATTGGAGGGAGTTCTGCGCCCTGGTCGGTCGCGAGGATCTCGCGAGCGACCCGCGCTTCACCTCGCTCGCCAACCGGCTGAAGAACGTCGAGGCCTACTACGCCACGCTGGCCGGCCTGTGTGCGGAACGCACCAATGCCGAGTGGGTCGCGCTGCTCAAGAACTCGAACGTGCCGCACGGGCCGGTCAATACGCTCGACGACCTCTTCGTCGATCCTCAGCTCGAGGCGACCGGCTTCTGGAAGGAGGTCGACCATCCGACCGAGGGCCGACTGCGCATGCCCGACATTCCGCCGCGCTTCAGCAAGACCAGGCCCGAGATCACCCGCCTGCAGCCACGGCTCGGCGAGCACAGCGTCGAGGTGTTGCGCGAGGCGGGCTTCAGCCAGGCCGACATCGACGCCATGCTCGAGACCGGCGCGACGAAGACGGCCTAGGCTGCCGCACTATCGCCGCGAAGGCGCCTTTACGCGGCGCCGAATCGCAGCCATGCTGAATCCCGGCGCGAGCACGACGGCATAGACCGTCCCCGAACAATCTTCGCGCCATAGGGAGGCTGTTGATGATCGTGCGTGCGTCGCGGCGCGATGTGCTGCGTTATGGTTCTGCTGCTGCCGCTGCCGCGGCATTGCCCGCTCCGGCCATCGGCCAGGCGGCCTGGCCCAGCAAACCCATCAGAATCATCGTCGGCTATCCGGCTGGCGGACTCACCGACACTTTCGCCCGCGCCTACGGTGAATACATCTCGCAGAAGACCGGCCAGCCGGTCACGGTCGAGAACAAGGCGGGCGCCGCCGGCGCCATCGCCGCCGAGCAGGTGAAGAACGCCGCACCGGATGGCTACACGCTCATGTGGACCATCTCGACAACGATGATCATGAACAAGGTGCTGTTCAAGAAGCTGCCCTACGATCCCGACAAGGACTTCGCCCTGATCTCGTGGATGGATGCGGGCCACCTGCCGCTGGTTGTGAGCAGCAAGTACCCGATCAAGAACCTGGCCGAGCTTGCAGCCTATGCCCGCGCCAACAAGACCAGCATCGGCACCTACGGAGCAGGCTCCTACAGCCACGTTGCCGTCGAGGCGCTGAACCGCCACTTCAAGCTTGAGATGCAGCCGGTCCACTACCGCGGCGAGGCGCCGATGTGGGTCGATGTCGGCTCGGGCTCCATCCAGGGCGGCAGCGGCAGCTACGCGGCGGCCTCGCCGCTGCTGCAGTCGGGCAACGGCCGGGCGATCGCCGTGCCGACCATGACCCGCATGAAGAAGCTGCCCGACGTGCCGACCTTCCGCGAGCAGGGCGTCGACGACATCGCCTTCCAGGTCCAGGGCTTCATCTGCCTGGTCGGCCCGGCGGCGATGCCGAAGGAGATCGTGAAGAAGCTTTCGGACATGATGGTCGAGGCCGGCAAGACCGAGCGCATCCAGAAGATCCTCGACACGTTCGGCATCGACCGGGCGGCCCAGGACAGCGCCTTCTTCGAGAAGTTCATGGCCGAGCAGGGCCCGGTCTGGATCAAGCTGGTGAAGGACCTCAACCTCGAGCCGCAGTAACGCCTGTCGACGGCCACATCCCGGCCGGGATTCCCGGCCAAGTGTACAATTGGGAATTGTAGCCCGGAGGCGGCCGTGGCCTTGGACATCTATGTTGGCGCCCTGACGCTCTACTATGCTGGCAAATGGGAAAATGCCGGACAGCGCTGGGCGAGAAAGCATGGTGCCACGTACGACATCATCCGCCCGGAGAGTGTGGACGATCCGCCGGATCCGAAAGATGTCCGGACAGTCGTCGTGGCCTGGCGCGACGCGCTTGCCGAAGCTGTCCGGGACAGAAGTGCAGGTTCGCTGACATGGGACGAGACCAGCCTCACATACGCTTCGGAGCGGCCCGGCTGGGATGGTTTCACAAGCCTCGTCCTGTGGGCAGCTTATGCCGAGCATCCGGAACTTGATCGGCCGCTGCGGGCGGTGGAGGAGTACCAACGGGATCCAGCCTACTTGCGAAGTACGGCGGAGGGGACCCGTTCGAGATACTCCCACGTCATACGAGACATAGAATTCTGGCTGCCGTGGCCATTCGACGGGACGCTGGTTGCATCCGATCCCCTAGGCAACAAGGTTGGCATCGGTTCATCTGTGATCTTGGCTCGCCAGTTGCGCGATCTGAATCGCGCGACATGGAACGTCGACGACGCAACCCTCGAGCAATGGCGAGAAGATGTTCCGGAGAAGGGAAGCCCCTTCGATGCTTTGGCTCGATTCGGGTTCGCGACCGTGATCGACCCCGCTCAGGGAGCCGCCGACATTTGCCTCCCCATGAAGCTCGACTACTGAACCGATGCTCGCCTGGGTTGTTCGCGCGGAAGTTGGGCCGTTGCGGCCATGAGCGGTGTCCATTTTGGGATTCCAGCTATTTGCATTTGCGTCTTTGCACGGGAGGGTGTCCCGTGTAGATCAACTTCAAGTGGCAGAGGCGCATCAGCGCCCGGTGTCGGAAAGGAAGCCCCTCGTTCATGGCCCTCGACGTCTATGTCGGGTCGCTCACGCGCTATTACGTCGGTGAGTGGGAAAATCTCGCGGAGCGCACGGCCCGCGAGCGCGGCGCACAATATCAGGTGGTTCGCTTCGGAGGCTCGGCCGGCGCGGTGCGCGATCCCGAGCGCATTCACCCGGCCGTGACGGCTTGGCGCACGCTGCTCGCACAGTCGCTGGGGGACAGGATCGCGGACCCGCTCGACTGGGACGAGACAGCCGACGCACCCTATTTCACCGGCCAGCCGGGCTGGGACGGCTTCGGTTCGCTGGTTCTGTGGGCGGCCTACGCCGAGCATCCTGCGCTGGCCTGCCCGGCGCGATTGCCGGAGGAATGGGACAACGATCCCGCGCTCCTGCGGTCCAATGCCGAGGGGTTCCGGTCGCGCTACTCGCACCTCGTGCGCAACGTCGAGCTATGGCTGCCCAACGCCTTCGAATTCACCTTCGAGGGCGCGGATGTCGGCGGCCGGCGCGTCGTCGTCGGTTCGTCGACGACGCTTCGTCGCCAACTCGGGGAATTGAACGGCGCCACGTGGAAGGCCAGCGCGACCGCCATCGCCGGCTGGAGCCGCAAGCCGCCGGCGGAAGGCGCGCCGCTGGAACTCTGCGCCCGTTACGGCTTTGCCGTGCTGTCCGATCTCGCCGGTCAGGCGGTCGAGCACCGCCTGCCGATGAAGCTCGACTACTGAACTGGCACAGCCGAACTGGCACAACGAAAACGCCCGCGGCGTGAGCCGCGGGCGTCGATCGCATCGGTCGGGGGCTGCGATCAGGCGGCCGAGGGCGCGGGGGGCGGCTCGGTCGCCGGGCGGTTGCGACGGTCGGCCATGAACTGGTCGAACTCGGAGCGATCCTTGGCGGCGCGCAGCTTGTCGAGGAAGTCGCGGAACTCGCGCTGCTCCTCGTCGAGGCGGCGCAACGTCTCCTCGCGATACTCGTCAAAGGCCACGTTGCCGCTGGACACGGGGCCTCCCCAGCGGTGGCGGCGCTTCCACTCGCGCCACTCCTCGCGCATCTGCTGGCGGCGCGCGCGGAACTCGTCGCGGGCCTGCTGGCGGTCGGGCATGTCCCAATGCCCATAGCGCTTCGAGCAAAACATGCGTCCACTTCCTTTCAGGTAGATCAGAAGAGCAAGGCCCACCGGCCAGAACAGGATGAAGCTCAAGACCATCAGCGCGAGCCAGGCCGGCTTGCCGAGGTCGTCGATTTTGTCGATCAGGCCCATGTGGGAGCCCCCTTGTTCAGCTGTTAACGATGTAAATGTTAACGACATTTACATTGGGCATTCCCGCCCCCTGAGTCAAGGGGCCCCGTCAGGCTTTTTGGGGAAAGCCCAACCCCTGGAGGTAGATCAGGACCTCCGATTCGAGCAGTTCCTCGGCCGTCATCGGCAGCGACCTCCGGCCGCCGTCGCCGCGGCCGAACAGGGAGGCGATGCCGTGGGCCATCGACCAGATGTGGAGAGCCATCATCAGCGCCGGAGGCCGCTTGCCCGCGGGCAGCAGAGTCACGAGCTGGTCGGCAGCCGTGCGCAAGACAGCGAAGGATCGGTCCGACGCAGCACGCAGCTCGGTATTGAGGTCGGGCGACACGCCGGACTCGAACATCGCGGTGTAGTAGGCGGGCTCGGCGCGGGCGAAGGCGAGATAGGCGCGGCCGACATTGTGGAAGGCGGTGATCGGGTCTGGCCTGCCGCCCGCCCAGCCGGTCGCCAGCATCGCCTCGAAGCGCTGGAAACCCTCGCGCGCCACGTCGGCCAGCAGCGCGTCGCGGTCGCGGAAATGGCGGTAGGGGGCAGCCGGGCTGACGCCGGCCGAGCGCGCAGCGTCGGCGAAGGTGAAGCCCGCCGGCCCCTTCTCCTTGATGAGATCGCGCGCGGCCTGGATCAGCGCCTCGCGCAGATTGCCGTGGTGATAGCCGCGCTCCTCGCGATCCCGCTTCTTCCAGCTCATGTTAAGGAAGTTTACATTAAAGCAAGTGACGGCAATAGTCGTCTCTCCGATGGAAACGACGCTCGCCGATCGACTGCTGCACTATCTACGCGCGCTCGGCATGGACGTCGCGTTCGAAACGCCGCCGACGCCGTTGAGCGGCGGTTTCGACACTGCCACGATGGCCTTCCGGCTCAGTGGCGCGCCTGCCGACTGGCCGACCGATGTGGTGCTGCGCCTGATGTCCCCGGCCACGCCGCCCCGGCGTGTGGGACGAGAGGCGGCCACACACGCAGCGCTGGTTGGACATGGGTTCCCGGTGCCTCGTGTTCTGGCGATGGAAACCGATCTGGCGATCCTCGGCGGGCCTTTTCTGATCATGGAGCGGCTACGCGGCGACAACATGCTCGCAAACGCCAAAGGTCCGGGCGGCGGTCTGTCGCGACTCGCGGCGATGCCTCGCATGTTGGCGCAGGTTCAGGCGCAGCTGCATGCGGTGCCGGGCGAGGCATTGCTCGCCAGTGCGAGAAACCTCGGTCTCGATCCGGAGCTGTTCACGCTGCGCACAGGGCTCGACCGTCTCGCAACGCGCGTGGACCTCGCGGGACTTGCAGGGCTGGCTGAGGGGGCGTCGTGGCTCCGGCAGCATGCGCCGCTGCCGGCCGAGCCCGAGGTCGTGTGCCACGGCGATTTCCATCCGCTCAACGTCGTGATGGACGGCGACAGGCTCTCGGGTGTCGTCGATTGGGCGCAGGCGATCGTTGCGGAGCCCGCCTGCGACATTGCCGGGACGCGCGTCATCCTGCTTCTCGCCCATCTCGGCGAGCCGCCCTGGTCGAGGCCGCTGGTCGAGGTGCTGCGGCGGCTGGCGACGTTGCGCTACTTCGCCGCGTATCGCTCGGCGCGGCCCTTCGTCGACCGCAACCTGCCGTATTTCGACGCGATGCGGATCTTCCTCGCGCTGATCGTGGCCGGCGAGACGGCGGTGGGTGTTGCCAACCCCTGGCGCGCGCCACGCACGCTGGCGGCGCTGATCGACCGCTTCGAGCGCATCAGCGGCCGTCGCCTGCGGTTGTGAAGTTGCGCTATTGCCGCGGTGGGTAGCGCTCGAACGCCGGCAATTCATGAGCGCGTTCCATCCAACTGATGCGATCCGCGACCTGTATGTGCGCTTGCGCCGGAACGAGGCCGGGATCGTCGTAGGTCGCGCTCTGGATGTCGATGATCCCCGGAAGCATCTCCGCATTCTCGTAGAAGAGGCCGGTGCCGCAGTCGGGGCAGAAATGGCGTCGGCCGTTTGCCGATGACGAGTAGATCTTGGATGTGCCCTTGGTCACCTTGACCGCGTCCTTCGGGTACATCGTCCAGCCGACCATCGGTGCGCCGGCGTGGCGCCGGCAATCCGTGCAATGACACAGCGCGTGGGTGAGCGCCTGGCCTTCGGCCTGGTAACGGATCGCGCCGCAGTGGCAGCCGCCGGTGATCATCGTCCGCTCTCCTCTGTTATCGCCAGATCGTCTTGCCGCTGCCCGGCAGCCCCAGCTCGCCCCACATCGCGTCGACCTTGTCGATCACGGCCTGGTCCATCCTGATCTGACGGCCCCATTCGCGGTTGGTCTCGCCGGGGAACTTGTCGGTGGCATCGAGGCCGATCTTTGAGCCGAGGCCGGAGACGGGCGAGGCGAAGTCGAGATAGTCGATCGGCGTGTTCTCGATCACCGTGATGTCGCGCGCAGGGTCCATGCGGGTCGACAGCGCCCACATCACGTCCTTCCAGTTGCGTGCGTCGATGTCGGCGTCCACCACGATCACCCATTTGGTGTACATGAACTGCCGCAGATACGACCACACGCCCATCATCACGCGCTTGGCGTGGCCGGCGTAGGCCTTCTTCATCGAGATCACGGCAATGCGATAGCTGCAGCCTTCGGGCGGCAGCCAGAAATCGACGATCTCCGGGAACTGCTGCTGGAAGAGGGGGATGAACACCTCGTTCAGCGCCTCGCCGAGGACCGACGGCTCGTCGGGCGGCCGGCCGGTGAAGGTCGAGAGGTAGATCGGCTGCCGGCGCATCGTGATGGCGCTCAGCGTGAAGACCGGGAAGCGCTCGACGCTGTTGTAGTAGCCGGTGTGGTCGCCGTAGGGACCTTCGTCGCCGTATTCATCGAGGCTGACGTGGCCCTCGAGCACGATCTCGGCCTCGGCCGGCACCTTGAGCGGCACGGTCTTGCAGTCGACCAGCTCGACCTTCTTGCCGCGCAGCAGGCCGGCGAACTGGTACTCCGACAGCGTGTCGGGTACCGGCGTGACGGCGGCCAGGATGGTGCCGGGATCGGCGCCGATCACGGCCGCCACCGGCAGCGGCTCGCGCTTGCCGGCGCCCTTCCAGCGCTGGTGATGCTGTGCGCCGCCACGGTGCTTCAGCCAGCGCATCAAAGTGGTGTTCTTCCCCGTCACCTGCAGGCGGTAGATGCCGAGGTTGAAGCTGTCCTGCTTGTCGCCTTCCGGGTTGGGTCCCTGCGTGACGATCAGCGGCCAGGTGATCAGCGGCGCCGGCTCGCCCGGCCAGCAGGTCTGGATCGGCAGCCTGCCGAGATCGATGTCGTCGCCGGTGAGCACGATCTCCTGGCAGGGCGCGCTGCCGACGGTCCGGGGCTTCATCGCCATCACCGTGCGCAGCATCGGCAGCATGTCGAGCGCCTCGCGCCAGCCGCCGGGCGGCTCGGGCTGGCGCAGGAAGGCCAGGGTCTCGCCAACCGCGCGAAGCTGCCCCGGCTCGCGGTCCATGCCCCACGCCACGCGCTCGACCGTGCCGAACAGGTTCACGAGGACGGGCATATCGGAACCGGTCACGTTCTCGAACAGCACCGCCGGCCCCTGCTCGGCGAGGAGGCGGGTCTGGATCTCGGTCATCTCCAGCACCGGCGAGACCGGCGCCTTCACGCGCACGAGGCGACCGCTCTTTTCCAGCCGGTCGATGAAGTCCCGAAGCGAGGCGTATGGCATGCTAGGCACGTCGTTTAGAGGGGCGGAGGCATGAGATCAAACGCCATCCCGGCTGAATTCGAGGACCTGCTGAGCCGCACCGGCCGCAAGGTGCTGGCGGGCACACATGCGCTGTGCGGGGCTTTGGCCGATCCGCGTACGCGCTTTCTCGCTCAGGACGACTTGCTCGATCGCGCCAAGGCGGGCCGTCTGCGCCGCACCTTGGAGGCCGAGCTCACCGGGACGCTGGAGCGCATGGAGCGGCCGATCCCGCCGGAGACGATCTCCAGCATGCGCCACGACTATGGCGAGCTGCTGCCCAAGACCAGCCGCGCCAGCACGATCTATTTCGAGAGCCGGCGCGAGGCAGGCGTGAAGGTGGCGGAGCGCATCGGGCTCGTGCGCCTGATGCGCTCGCAAAGCTTCCGCGCCTTCGCCGAGGCGTTGGCCGGTCGCAAGCTCGCATCGGGCTGGGGCCTGCAGGTGCTGCGCTACGGGCCGGGCGACTATGCCGGCCCGCACAACGACCACCATCCAGAGAACAAGGACGCCAAGGGGGGCTATATCGACCTGCATCTCAGCCTGTGCACGCCGGGCGTCGCACATCAGTGGCTGGTCTACAGCCGGGCCGGCCATTTCGGCGAGATCGGGTCGGTCGCGAGCCCGGCCACCGTGACGGCCTACCGTTTGCCGTTCTGGCACTACACCACGCCGCTCGCCGGCAAGCCCGGCTCGGGGCGCTGGGTGCTTCTGGGGACCTTCCTTTACCGTTAGGCCTCAGCAGGCTTCTTCCAGGACGTAGCACGCTCCAGCAGGCGCCGCGCCCGGATGACGATGGGCAGGTCGATCATCTTGCCTTCGAAGGCAACGGCGCCTTCGCCGGCCGCTACCGCGGCGTCGAAGGCCACGAGCAGGCGGCGGGCATGATCGAGCTCGGCTTCCGAGGCGCCGTACTCCTCGTTGATGATCGGCACATGCGCGGGATGGATGCAGGTCGCGGTGGTGAAGCCCAGTGCTCGGCCGCGCTTCAGGCCGGCGCGATAGGAGTCGAGATCGTCGATATTGGCGAGCTGGCCCATCGAGCCCATGGGCAGGATGCCGGCGGCGCGGCAGGCCGCGAGGCCCTGCATGGCGAAGACGTACATCGAATCGGCCGATGGCGTGGCGCCGAGCTCGGTCGCCATGTCCTCGCCGCCGACCGACATGCCGGCCATGCGCGGCTCCCGGGCGATGGCAAAGAGATGCGGCAGCGCCGCCGGCTCCTCGATCAGGACGAGGAAGCGCGTATGGCCGATCTCCATGCCGAGGGCGGCTTCGCGGGCGGTGACCAGCTCGGCGAGCAGGCGGACATGCTCGGGGCCCATGACCTTGGGCAGCATCAAGGCCGAGACGCCTGGCATGACCGAGGCGGCGATATCGGGCACGGCGAGATCGAGCGGCCGGTTGATGCGCACCACGACGTCGGCACCGCCCTGGGAGACCCGCGGCACGGCCGCCGCGACGGCGGCGCGCGCGGCCGCTTTGTTGGCCGGGATGATCGAATCCTCGAGGTCGAGGATGATGGCATCGGCGCCGCGCGTGTGCGCCTTGGCGACGAAGCGCTCGGCCAGCACCGGTACGAACATGAGGGAACGCCAGTTGGGCTCCGGACGGGACATCAGCGGACTCCGAGGGGAACGACGGTGATCGAGTTCTGCGGGCTGCCTTCTATCACGCGATCGGTATAGGTCAGATAGACCAGCGCGCGGCGTTTCGGATCGTAGAAGCGTACGACCTGGGTGGTCTTGAAGATCAGCGAGGCGCGCTCGCTGAAGACTTCGTGCGGGCTCCTGGCCTTCTCGGCCCTGGCCGCGTCGACCGGGCCGACCTGGTGGCAGGAGATCGAGGCGTAGGGCGGATCCTCGGCCACGCCGAACATGCCCTTGATGCCGCCGGTGCGGGCGCGCGAGATGTAGCAGGTGATGCCCGGAATGTCGGGGTCGTCGAAGGCCTCGACGACGATCTTGTCGTTGGGACCCAGCCACTTGAAGCGGTAGCCGACCGAGCCGATCTCCTCTTCGGCCGCGGCGGGCTGGGCGAACAGCAGGGCGACAAGGGCGAGGAAGGTGCGCAACATGTCAGGCTCCTTTCGCAGGTGGCCGCGTGGCAAGGAACAGGCCGGGCAACACCAGCGCCGTGCCGACAAGATGATACCAGTGCGGCGCCTCGCCAAGCGTTGCCCAGGCCATCAGTCCGACATAGAGCGGCCCGAGATACATCGAGACGCTGGTGACCGAGGGGCCGAGCTCGCGGATGCAGAAGGCGAACGCGCCGTAGGCGCCGACGCCGGGGATGATCGCGAGCACGATCCATACGGTCCAGGTGCGCCAGTCCGCGAAGTCGGGGCCCCGCCACAGCAACGCCTCGCCGACCGCGAAGGGCAGCAGGACCAGCGAGCCCGCGAAGGAGATGGCGCAGAGCCTGGTTAGCGGTTCGAGCGCGCTCGGCCGGTGCTTCAGCAGCACCGAGTAGAGGCCCCAGCAGGCCGAGGCCGCGGCGATCCAGAGATCGCCTTCGGTGAATTGAACCGACAGGAGATTGGACAAACGGCCCTTGGCGAACACGGCGGCGACGCCCGAGAGGCAGAGCGCGATGCCCGCGACCCGGGCAACGGTCAGCTTCTCGCGGTAGAGCAGGCGGCCCAGCAGCACGACCAGGACCGGCGAGGCGGCATAGATCAGGCCGATGTTGAGGGCGGGTGTGGTGCGGCCGCCGATATAGACCCAGGCGCCGCAGATCCACATGCCGAGGGCGCCCAGCATCAGCAGGTCGGGCCATTCGCGGCCGAGCGCGTGACGATGGCGGACGAGCCGCGGCCAGACGAAGGGCAGCAGCAGGACGGCGACGAAGAACCAGCGGCCGAGTGCCAGTGCATTGGGTGGCACGAAGGTGGCGTAGCGCGCCATCAGCATGTTGACGGAGAACATCGCAGGCGAGAGCAGCAGCAGGGCCCAGGCGATGCGACGACGGTTGAGCAACGACAGGGCACCCCGGCTCAGGTGGCGCGCAACCCGTCCTTGGGAACTTCGCCGCCGGCTTCCTTGACCGCCTCGCGATACTCCTTCTCCGAGCGGAAGGGCTTGGCCTTGGGGAAGTTCTTCTTGCGGCCCGGCCGGATCTCGCCGGTCGAGGGCGCGACGATCAGCAGCTCGCCCTGGCGGCCGAGCAGCGGGATTTCGCGCTTCCAGCGCGAATAGACGCGCCGCGCCGAAGCCGAGAAGTCGACATAGGTCGTGAACTCGCTCGCGTCCTTGACGAACAGCGCCTCGTAGGTGGCGACGAATTCCTTGACGAACCTCGCGTCGACGATCTCGAGGTTGGACATCATCCAGCAGCGGTCCTCGAACACCCAGTAGGTGCCGATGCCGACGAACTGCCTCTCGCGCGTGATGTAGGGATAGAAGGGAAAGCCGCGGCAGGCGATCGTGCGGTTGTCGCGCTCGCAGTGTCTGGCGCCCTTGCAGTGGATGGCCATGCAATCGGAGGTCAGCTCCTCGACGATCTGCCTGGTCGCATAGTCGTACGGCTTGAACTTCGACCACAGGTCGGTGCGGCTCCTCAGCAGCTCGAACTCGACCTTGTGCACCACCGGTACGGCGTTTTCGGTCGAGCAACAGACCGGCTCGCCGCCGTTCAGCGGGGCGCACTTGCGGCCGCAATCGAAGCGCGACACGGGGGCATTGAAGCCCTTGTAGAGGCTCGCGAAATCGGCGGCCTTGATGGTTGCTTTCGGCGTTTTCGGAGGCATGCGCGACGCCGTTTAGCGCAATCCAATATGAAAGAACAGTGAAGGAATTATAACGCGCGCCTACGAAACGGGCAGCACGCGCCAGACGACGGTCTCGCGCATCCCCCGGTTCTCGAGCTGAAGGGAGGTCGGGATGTCGTAGCGGGCGCGCTCCTCGAGGCCCTGCGCACTGAAGTAGTTGCGGCCCGGATCGCCCAGCAGCACCAAGCGGCCCATGGCCGCGTGGCTGCGCAGCCAGGCGAGCGCCTGGACCGACATCTCGCGCTCGTAGCAGACGTCGCCGGCAATCACCACGTCGGCATCGGGGCTTCCCGCCGGGCCGGCCAGCCAGTCCTCGTCGCTGGTCCCGATCGCGAGGCCATTGGCCGATGCGTTGAGGCGCGCGGCCACGAGCGAGAGCGTGTCGATGTCGTTGGCGACCACCGTCGCCGCCCCGGCCCTAGCCGCCGCCATCGACGAGACTCCGGAACCGGCAGCGAAGTCGATGACGCGCTTGTCTTCGACCAAAGTCGGATTGTCGAGCAGGTAGCGCGCCACGGCCTGGCCGCCCGGCCAGCAGAAAGCCCAGTAGGGCGGGTCGATGTTCTGTTCCTCGAGCCAGGCTTCGGTGGCCTGCCAGATCGGAACGTATTCGGTGGCGAGCCACAATCTGAACTCCGGCACCATGGCCGGTGTTTCGAGGGCGGTGTTCCGGCGGATGAAGCCCTCGGGATCGACGGGCAGGCGCGCCATCGCTAGCGCAGGCGGTCGGCGACGAGGGCGGCCAGCAGCAGCCAGCCCACCAGCTCGTTCGACTTGAAGCGCCTCAGGCAGTCGGCCGGATCGCCGGGCTTCAGGAAGGCGATCTGCCAGACGAAGTGGATCGCAATGGCGGCAAGCAGCGAGAAATAGCCGACGCCCAGTCCGGCCAGGATTCCGGCCGATGCCCAGAAGCCGAGGGTCATCAGTGCGAACAGGGTGAGCCAGGCCTTGGGGGCGGCGGCGAAGCGCCGGGCGGTCGAGCGCACGCCGATGACGGCGTCGTCGCGCTGGTCCTGCATGGCGTAGATCGTATCGTAGATCATCGTCCAGGCGACGCCGCCGAAATAGAGCGCCACGGTGCCGAGCGAGAGGCTTTCCTTGACCGCGGCGTAGCCCACCAGCGCGCCCCAGTTGAAGGCCAGCCCCAGCACGAACTGCGGCCAGGAGGTGATGCGCTTCAGCGTGGGATAGATCGCGACCAGCAGCAGCGAGCACAGCGCCACGCCGCCCGCGAACTTGTTCAGCTTGAAGAGGATGGCGGCGCCGACCAGCGACTGCAGGACCGCCCAGACCAGCGCATTGCGCAGCGTCACCTCGCCCGACGGCAGCGGCCTGGTGCGCGTGCGTTCGACCTGGGCGTCGATCTTGCGGTCGACGATGTCGTTCCAGGTGCAGCCCGCGCCGCGCATGACGAGCGCCCCCAGGGCGAAAAGCGCCATCCAGCCGGCCAGGGCCGCCCAGTCGGGTGCCGCGGCCAGCGCCAGCGACCACCAGCAGGGAAACAGCAGCAGCCAGATGCCGATCGGCCGGTCCCAGCGCGACAACCTGCCGTAGGGCCGGGCCCAGGGCGGCAGGTAGCGCAGCGTCCAGTGCTGGCGGTTGATGTCGGTGTAGCCGGTTGTCCGGTCGGCGGTCATGACGGCATCATGCAGCCATGCAGCCGGGAACTCCATGAGCCGATGAGCGCAGCGCGCCTGTTCGTCGAGGCCGATCTGGCGGCCGGTATCGAAGCGCCGCTGGGCGAGGCGCAGGTCCACTACCTGCGCCACGTCCTGCGCCGCTCCGACGGCGCGCCGCTGCTGCTGTTCAACGGCCGCGACGGCGAGTGGCGGGCGACCCTCTCTGCGCGAGGCAAGAAGGCGGCCGTCGCCGAGGTGGGAGAGTGCACGCGCCGGCAGGAGGCCGAGCCGGACGTCTGGCTGTGCTTCGCGCCGGTGAAGCGGGCCCGCATCGACTACATCGCGGAGAAGGCGACCGAGCTCGGCGTATCGGCCCTGCAGCCCGTCGTGACGCGCCATACCGCCGTCGAGCGCGTGAACGTGGGCCGGCTGCGGGCCAACGCCATCGAGGCGGCCGAGCAGACCGAGCGCCTCACCGTGCCCGAGGTGCGCGAGCCGATCGATCTCGGCCGCCTGCTCGACGCCTGGCCGGCGGAGCGTCGTCTGCTGATGTGCGACGAGACCGGTAGTGGGCCGCCGATCGGCGCGGCGCTCGGTGCGCTCGACAATGAATCGCGGCAGGCGCCATGGGCCATCGTCGTCGGTCCCGAGGGGGGCTTTGCGCAAGCCGAGCTGTCGGCGCTGCGTCGGATAAAGAATGTAACGTCTGTAGGGCTCGGTCCGCGCATCCTGCGGGCCGATACGGCGGCGCTTGCAGCGCTAGCATGCTGGCAGGCGCTGGTCGGCGACTGGCGGCATGCGACTCCGCGTCTCGCCGTCGATTATCGCACATCCAAGGTTACCGTCTGAGCGCTTGCGCGGGCCCCCGCCGATGTGGGAGAGGGGGACTCGAACAAGATGAACCAGACGCAGGCTCGCGTGAGAATTGTTCATGCGACTGCGCCGCTCCCAGCCCTTAGAAGGCGGCGGGGCGCTCAGGGAGTGGAGATCGAATGTCCGCACCTCCGTCGGGCGGCGGCAGGCCGATTGAAAATCGGCAGCAGCTGATCGAATACTTTGCTGCCGGAAACAAGCCGCGCGCCGACTGGCGCATGGGCACCGAGCACGAGAAGTTCGGCTATCACACCAGGACGCTGAAGCCGCTCGCCTACGACGGGCTGGACGGCATCCGCGCCATGCTCGAAGGCCTGACCCGCTTCGGCTGGGAGCCGGTGGTCGAGGGCAACAACCCGATCGCGCTGCTGCGCGGCAAGGCCAACATCACCCTCGAGCCGGGCGGCCAGTTCGAGCTCTCCGGCGCGCCGCTCGAGACCCTGCATGAGACGGCGGCGGAAAACGCCCAGCACATCGACGAGGTGAAGCAGGTCGCGGGCGAGATCGGCGCGTCGTTCATCGGGCTCGGCTTCGCGCCGGAATGGACGCGCGAGGACATGCACTGGATGCCCAAGGGGCGTTACAAGATCATGCGCGAGTACATGCCCAAGAAGGGCAGCCTCGGCCTCGACATGATGCTGCGCACCTGCACCGTGCAGACCAACCTCGACTTCGACTCCGAAGCCGACATGGTGAAGAAGTTCCGGGTGTCGCTGGCGCTGCAGCCGGTGGCGACGGCGCTGTTCGCGAACTCGCCCTTCAAGGAGGGCAGGGAAGCGGGCTTCAAGAGCTATCGCAGCCACATCTGGACCGACACCGATCCCGACCGCTGCGGCATGCTGCCCTTCGTGTTCGAGGACGGCTTCGGCTTCGAACGCTACGCCGACTACATGCTCGATGTGCCGATGTACTTCGTCTATCGCGACGGCAAATACATCGACGCCTCGGGCCAGAGCTTCCGCGACTTTCTGAAGGGCAGGCTGCCGGCCCGGCCGGGCGAGCTGCCGACGATCAACGACTGGGCCGATCACGTCACCACGGCATTCCCCGAGGTGCGGCTGAAGCGCTATCTCGAGATGCGCGGCGCGGACTCCGGGCCGCTTCCCGCGCTGAACGCGCTGCCGGCGCTGTGGGTCGGCCTGCTCTACGATGCGACGGCGCTCGATGCGGCATGGGATCTGGTCAAGGACTGGACCGTCGCCGACCACGATTTCCTGCGCGCCGAGACGCCCAAGACCGGGCTCGCCACGATGTTCCGCGGCCGCGTTCTGTCGGAGCTGGCGCGCGAGGTCGTCGAGATCGCCCATGCCGGCTTGCGCGCCCGCAAGCGGCTGGACGGCGACGGCAACGACGAGACGGCCTATCTCGCGCCGCTTGATCGTGCGGTGGCGAGCGGCCAGGCGCCGGCCGACGAGCTTCTCGCCAAGTGGAAGGGCGAGTGGAAAGGGTCCTTCGCGGCGCTGTTCCGCGACTACGCCTACTGAGGTAAGGTCGCGACATGCTCGATCGTTGCGACCGCGTTCAGATCGCCGTGCATGATGCCGCCAAGGCGGCTCAGCGTTTCGGCCAGCTCCTCGGCAGCCAGGTCTTGCGTCACGACCACAGCCGCCATTTGTCCGCCCGGCGCACCATCCTTGCCGTCGGCGAGAGCGAGTTCGAGCTCTGCGAGCCCGACGGCGCCGGCCTGACGCAGGATTTCCTCGGCCGCCGCGGCGAAGGGCTGATGACGGCGGGCTACTGTACCGCCGATCTCGACAGCATGGTGCGGCGCTGGGAGGGGCTGGGAATCCCCTACGACCGCGACGCCGAGCAGCTCTACCTCTCGCCCGGGACGACCTACGGGCTGCCGATGGTGATCTCGGAGAGCACCTACCGTCCGCGCGTCGGGCCGGTGTCCTTTCTCTACGAGACGACGAACACGCTGATGAGCGACTGGCGCCGCGTCGCGGCGGTCTATGCCGGCCTGTTCGGCCTCGATCCGTCGCGCTTCAGCGAGATCGGCAGCGAGCGCTTCGGCTATATCGGCACGCTCACCCTGTTCGATCCGCCCAACCGGCTCGACCGCATCGAGCTCAGTCAGGTCACCGACAACGTGCACGCGATGGGTCGCTACGCCCACAAGCACGGCGACTCGCTCTACATGTGCTACGTCGAGGTCCACGACTGGCCGAACGTGCGCCAGCGCCTGCTCGACGCCAATGCGCGCTACACGCCGCGCGGCTCCGATCCCGCGACCGATCCCGACGGCGGCTGGGTCCATCCCAAGGAGCTGCACGGGCTGCTGCTCGGCATCTCGCGCACCGGCCTCGCCTGGGACTGGTCGGGTCGCAAAGAGCTCGTGCCGCCGGCATGAGGCGCCGTCACGTCGTTCTTGGATTGCTCGCGCTGCCGGTCGCGGCACGCGCCCAGACGCCGCCGGCCGACCCGTGGCAGACGGTGGTGGCGCCCGACCTGCGCTTTCGCCTCGAGATGCCGGCGCCCGTGCAGAAGACCGTCGCCGGCGAGAAGGAGAAGGGCCATGCCGGCGAGCGCGTCGCCTGGGCCTCCAAGCGCGCCGGCGAGATGTTCGACTTCGACTATGTCGACTACATGCCCGGCTGGTTCTCCGACAAGGACAGCAAGGCGATGGCGCGCGACCTCGGCCGCGGCGAGGCCGAGAAGGCCTTCCCGCGCGCCAGGTTCAGGTACGTCCTCGACGAGCCGGTCACCCTGCAGGGCTGGGACGGCTATGCGCTCGACATCGCCGACGACAAGGGCGACCTGGTGATGATGCGCACCTACATCGTGAAGGACCGGCTCTTCCGCCTGCTCGTCACGGCGAAGAACGACGAAGCCGCCAGGGCCGCGGCGAAGCGATTCCTCCACTCGCTGCGGCTGGCCGAAACGCGGCCAGCCTGAGGATGAGGGGCTGACGATGCGGATCTGCGTCTACGGCGCCGGCGCCATCGGCGGCAACTTCGCGGCGCGTCTCTCGGCGGCGGGCAACGACGTCTCGGTCGTCGTGCGCGGCCCCCATCTCGAGGCGATCAGGGCGCGCGGCCTCACGCTCAAGTCCGGCGACAGGACCGTCGTGGCCAGGGTGAAGGCGAGCGACCGCCCGGCCGACCTCGGGCCGCAGGATGTCGTGATCTCCACCCTCAAGGCCTCGAGCCTCGGCGACCTCGCCGCCAACGTCGCGCCATTGCTGGGCGCCGATACGCCGGTGGTGTTCGCGCAGAACGGCATTCCCTGGTGGTACGGCCACGGTCTCGGCAAGGACCGGCCCAGGGCGCCCGACCTGCCACGGCTCGACCCCGGCGGCGCGCTTGCCAAGGCGGTCGGCTTCGAGCGGGCGCTGGGCGGCGTCATCACGACGTCGAACCACGTGATCGAGCCCGGCGTGATCCACAACATCTCGCCGGAGCGCAACGTCCTGTGGGTGGGCGAGATCGACGACCGGCAGACGCCGCGCATCGAGGCCCTGCGCGCGACCTTGATTGCCGCCGGCATCGCCTCGCCCGCGACCACGGACATCCGTTACGACATCTGGCACAAGCTGATGGCCAACTTCACCGGCTCGACGGTGTGCATGATTCTGGGCCAGGCGATCCCCATCCAGGCGACGCCGATGGTCAACCGTCTGGTGCGTCGCGCCCATGTCGAGGCGCTGGCGGTGGCGGCGGCCAACGGCGTGAAGCTCGACGACGATCCGGAGACGCGCTACGGCGCCAAACGGGTCTATCCCGACCACCGCCCGTCGATCCTGCAGGACTACGAGCTCGGCCGTCCCATGGAGATCGAAGCGATCGTGCGGGCGCCGCTTGCCTTCGCCCGCAGCGCCGGCGTCGACACGCCGACGCTCGATGCGATCGAGTCGATCTGCGTCAGCATGGCGGAGTCGAAAGGACTCTATCGTTCTTAGACGACCACCTGTCGCCGCCGCGTACGGTGTCAAGCTCGACGACTCGCCAGACGTCCGCTACGGGCCCAAGTCCATCGACTTGGGCCATCGTCCGTCGATTCTGAAGAACCATGACCTCGGCCGGTCGATGGACATCGAGACGATCGTTCATGGACCTCTGGCTTTCGACCGCGGCGCCGGAGAGATACCCCGATCCTCGATGAGATCGAAGCGCTGACGGTCGGCCTCGCCCACTCGAAAAGGCCTTTCGTCCCTGATGCCCGTCACCTGCAGATGACACTGCCGGTCGCGATCTGTGCGCCCGGAAAGGATCCCTCGGTGACGGCGGTTGTACCCGAGGCTGTGATCGTGCGGCCGGGGACGCATTCCGCCGGCGGTGCCTTGCCGCGCAAAATGATTGCCGTCACCCGGCATGCAGGTGCGGGATGGCGGATGTCGGTCTCGAACAGCCAGTTCCGGCTCATTTTCTGGGAGCGATTGATCCGGCCCGTCACGGTAATGGTCAGTCCCTCGGCGCACTGCGGACGCGTCTGCGCGATGACCTCCGTTGATGTGAAGGTCAATACGCCCATCATTGTCATCGTCGGAAGAAGCCGCTGCATGTGTCCCCTCACATCGGTTTCTTTGGGCCTAGATGGTGAAGTCGTACACCGGCGCGCTGTCGATCTTGAGCGTGCCCGGCGGCGGATTGGGCCAGCGGCGCACCTTGATGTCGAAAGCGATGCGCACTTTCTTGCCCTTGGCGGCGGCAAGCGCGGTCATGGGGATCCTGATCTCCGTCGGATGGCGCTGGAAGTCGGCCTTGTCGGTGCGCATCGCGGCTGCCGCAAAGACGGGTTTGCCGTCCGGACCTTGCACCGCCTGGCCGCTCTGGGCGTCGAGCAGAGTGGCGACGATCGACCAGGTGAGGCTCTCCATGCAGCAGCGCGTCACGACAAACTTCACGACGAGAGCGTCGTTCTCGACGGCATGCGAGACGTTCTCGATCTTCGTCGGGCCGACGAGGTCGTCGAGCTTCGCCAGCAGCGCCGGATCGGGAATGCCCCAGCGCGACCGCTCGTGCGGCGCGACGCCCGGCGCCAGCTTCGAGAAATTCGCCGACTTGGCGATCAGGTTCTTGAAATTGTAGCCGACCTGCGTGGCGTAGAGGGCGGTGATGAACGGCGAGGAGAACGACGTGCCGTTGGTCGGTCTGCCGTCGACCAGGAGTTGGCCGGGGCCCAGCACGTGCGGCACGATGCGGCCGTCCGGCGCGGTGCCGATGTTGGAGAAGGGGGACGGCGAGAAACGGCCGCCCGCCGCCTTGCCGAACGAGCCGACGAAGGTGGTGAAGGGGTTTTCGCGGAACAGGTAGGCGTTGGTCGTCTGCAGGCCGTTGAAGTCGCCGGGCACGCCGCGCGGGTAGGCGTTGACCCGCATGAAGACGCCGCCCGCCGGGCCGGCCAGGCGCTTCACGCGGATCGTTGCATCGGTCGGCTTGTCGAAACCGTAGCGAAGAAGAATCAGGCCCTTCACCTTGCTTTCCGGCCGAATGCGGCCCGAGTGGAGGACGGCTCCATCCTTGCCGACGATCTGCAGCTCGTAGTCCGCGTCGGCATGGGTGCTGGCGTCCCAGGTGAACGCGGCGAAGCTCTTCCCGGCGGGCGCCCTTATCCGCAGGCTGTCGACGTCGCGTCCCGGCATCGGTGTGGCGTGGAAGTCGACAAGTCCGTTGTTGTTGCGGTCGGCGCTGATGAAGGAGTGGATGTTCTGGCGTTCGTTGCCGGACGAAATGAACGCGAACGCCTCCTGCTGCGGGAGATAGACGCGCAGGTACTTCGAAACGGCGTCCTCTTCCTGGGCAAATATCTGGAAATGCGCCGGAAAGGCCAGGCTGATGTTCGACAGCACCACGCCCTGGGTACCCGCATGCAACAGCGAAATCGAAACGCTCGAGAGATCGTCGGTCGTGTAGAGCAGCACCGGAACGTCGGGCGCCACCGCGCGAACCACACGATAGACCCAGTAGCCGTGGTCGTCGTCCCACGGACCGGCATAGGCGGCGTCGGCGGTGAGCTGCGTCGCGCCGCCGGGCCGCATCAGCGTCGTCAGGGACTTTTCGCGTGGATTGGCATCGAGATGTTCGCGGATTCCCTTGAAGCCCGCGTCGATGATCGCGAGCTTGCCGCCGGGCAACCGTGCCGCCGTCACCGGCTGGTTGAGCCCCATGATCGCGCGTGCTTCGTTGAGGTTGATGTTGGTCGCGGCGGGCGCCTTCGGTGCCGCAAGCTCGGCCGCGCTCGGCGGCTTGATGACCAGCGGCGGGATCTTCCGCTGCATTTCCTCGATGAAGCGGCGGCGGTATTCGGCGTTGTCCTGGGCGGCGGCGAGCGCGGCGAGGCCCAGCGCCAAGGCCGACGCGCACGCCACGAGTCCGGCGCGCTTCAAGCGCGTACCGCGATTGTTTGCGGTCATGCCGATTGCCCCCAAGCCCCGGAGGGAAATACTAGGGCCGCCCGACCGGCTTCATCAACCTCGAAACGGGGCCGCCTGGAGTCGGGCGAAGCCCCCCCGGCGTCAGGTCGCCGTGCCGCCGACGGTGAGGGCGTCGATGCGCAGGGTCGGCTGGCCGACGCCGACCGGCACGCCCTGGCCGTCCTTGCCGCAGGTGCCGATGCCGGGATCGAGCGACATGTCGTTGCCGACCATGCCGACGCGCGTCAGCGCCTCCGAGCCCGAACCGATCAGGGTGGCGCCCTTCACCGGCGCGCCGAGCTTGCCGTTCTCGATCAGGTAGCCCTCGGTCACGCTGAACACGAACTTGCCCGAGACGATGTCGACCTGGCCGCCGCCGAAATTGGCGCAGTACAGGCCCTTCTTCACCGAGCCGATGATCTCCTTCGGGTCGGCGGTGCCGGCCAGCATGATCGTGTTGGTCATGCGCGGCATCGGCGCGTAGGCATGGCCCTGGCGGCGGCCGTTGCCCGTGGGCTTCACGCCCATCAGGCGGGCGTTCATGCGGTCCTGCATCAGCCCGACGAGCCTTCCGTTCTCGATCAGCACGTTGCGCTGCGTCGGCGTGCCCTCGTCGTCGATGGTGAGCGAGCCGCGGCGGTCCGCCATCGTGCCGTCGTCGACCACCGTGACGCCGGGCGAGGCCACCATCTCGCCCATGAGATGGGTGAACATCGAGGTCTTCTTGCGGTGGAAGTCGCCCTCCAGCCCGTGGCCGACCGCCTCGTGCCACAGCACGCCCGACCAGCCGGCGCCCAGCACCACCGGCATCTCGCCGGCCGGCGCGTCGACCGACCTGAGGTTGACCAGCGCCTGGCGGATCGCCTCGTCGGCTTCCTTCTGCCAGTAGTCCGGCGTGAAGATGTCGCCATAGGCGGCGCGGCGGCCGCTGCCGGTGCCGCCCGCTTCCATCCGCGTGCCGTCGGCGCAGACGACGCTGACGTTCAGCCGCACCAGCGGGCGCACGTCGGCGGCGCGCCAGCCGCCGGCGCGGACGATCTCGACCACCTGCCAGGAGCCCGACAGCGACACCGAAACCTGGCGGGCCTTCGGCTCCTTGCCACGGACATAGGCGTCGATCTCCTGCAGCAGCGCCACCTTCTTCGCGAAGGGCACGCCGTCGATCGGATTGTCGTCGGCATAGAGCAGCCGGTTGGTGCCGCGTGGAGACTCGTCCGACGTGCCGCCGCGGCCCGAGCGCACGGCCTTCACCGTCTCGGTCGCCCGCTTCAGCGCCTGCTCGTCGAGCGCCGAGGCGTGCGCGAAGCCCGTGACGTCGCCCGCCACCGAGCGCAGGCCGAAGCCCTGCGAGGTGTCGAACGACGCGCTCTTCAGCTTGCCGTCGTCGAACGCCAGGCTCTCGCTCTGCACGTATTCCAGGAACAGCTCGCCGTCGTCGCAGCCGGCCAGCGCCTCGTCGACCATCTTCGAGGTCTTGCGCTGGTCGAGCCCGCCCTTGCCGAAGAACAGGCCGTCGGCGGTGGCGAGATGGTTGATCGACTTGCTGCTCATGAACGCACCTTGTTTCAAGCGCCCGCTGTCAGACGACGAGGACGATCTTGCCAAAATGGGCATTGGCCTTCATGTGCGCAAGCGCCGCGGCGGCCTCGGCGAGCGGGAAGGTCTTGTCGATCGGCAAATGGAGCTTGCCGCCCTCGATGGCCGGCCACAGGTCCTTGCGGGCGGCCTGGACGATGGCGCGGACCTCCTCCGGCGAGCGGGTGCGGAAGGTGACGCCGATATAGTCGATGCGCTTCAGCGCATGCAGGTCGAAGTTGAACTCGCCCTTCATGCCGCCCAGCCGGCCGACGTTGACGATGCGGCCGAGGATGGCGGCGGCCTCCATGTTCTGGTTCATCACGCCGCCCGAGACCTGGTCGACGATCAGGTCGACGCCCTTGCCGCCGGTCGCTTCCTTGACCTTCTCCGGCCACTTCGGATCGCGCGTGTCGAGCGCCAGGTCGCAGCCGAATTCCTTGAGCCGTGCCCGGCGGCCGTCGTTGGTCGAGGTGCCCATCACCACGGCGGCGCCCATGTGCCTGGCGATCTGCATGCCGAGCAGGCCGACGCCCGAGCTGGCGCCCTGGATCAGCACGCTCTCGCCCTTCTTGAGGCGGCCGGCGCCGACCAGCGCGTTGTGCATGGTCTGCACGGCGACCGGCATGCAGGCGGCCTGCTCGTAGCTCATGTTGTTGGCGGGGATCTTGTGGGCGCGGCCGGAATCGGTGACGGCATATTCGGCGAAGCCGCCGGCCGCCGAGCTCATGACGCGGTCGCCCGGCTTGAAATCCTTGACGTCGGCGCCGACCGCCTCGACCTCACCGGCGCATTCGAGGCCGACGATCGTGCCGGGGCCGCCGATGCGGCCGTGCGCATGGCCCGACGCCACCGCGAGGTCGGCGCGGTTGAGCGAGGCGGCCTTCACCTTGATCAGGATCTCGTTGGCCTTGGGTTCGGGCTTGGGTGCGTCCTTGTACTGGACGCCCTGCTCGGTGACGATCGCTGCCTTCATGGTGGAACTCCCTTTCGGGGGCCACCCTTAGCACGTTCCAGAGCGGATTCCGTCCGGACGGCCTCATGGTCTGTTGGACCGCGCGCGTCCCGCGCGCATCATGAGCGAGCGGGACGCTCGCGGTCCGGGAGATCATGAGTCCATCTGACTGGAATACGGTCTAGAGGATCTTGCTGTCGCGGCCCTGCCAGTAGCGGTCGCGCAGCAGGCGCTTGTAGAGCTTGCCCGTGGGATGGCGCGGCAGCTCGGCCTCGAAGTCGATGCTGCGCGGGCACTTGATGGCCGAGAGGTGCTGCTTGCAGTAGGCGATCAGCTCCTCGGCGAGCGCCGGTCCGGCGTCCGCCATGTCGCGCGGCTGGACCACGGCCTTCACCTCCTCGCCGAAGTCGGGGTTGGGCACGCCGAACACGGCGCAGTCCATCACCTTGGGATGGTTGATCAGCAGGTTCTCGCATTCCTGCGGGTAGATGTTCACGCCACCGGAGATGATCATGAACGCCTTGCGGTCGGTGAGGTGCAGGAAGCCGTCGGCATCGACGTAGCCCACGTCGCCGAGCGATGTCCATCCCTTGGGGTGGCGCGATTCGGCCGTTTTCTTCGGGTCGTTGTGATACTCGAACGGCCGCCCGTCGGCGAAATAGACCGCCCCCGCCTCGCCGGCCGGAAGCTCGTTGCCCTCCTCGTCGCAGATCTTGAGCGTGCCGACGACGGCGCGGCCGACCGTCCCCTTGTGCGCCATCCATTCGGTCGAGTTGCACATGGTGAGGCCGTTGCCCTCGGTGCCGGCGTAGTATTCCCAGATGATCGGCCCCCACCACTTGATCATCGCCTCCTTGGTCGGGATGGGGCAGGGCGCGGCGGCGTGGATGACGCATTTGAGCGAGGACATGTCGTACTTCGCGCGCACCTCTTCGGGGAGCTTCAGGAAGCGCACGAACATGGTCGGCACGACCTGGGTGTGCGTGACCTTGTGCCTGGGGACGAGCTTCAGGAACTCCTCGGCGTCGAAATTCTCCATGACGATCGACGTGCCGCCGAGCCGCATGACGCTCATGTTGAAGCGCAGCGGAGCCGCGTGATAGAGCGGCGCCGGCGAGAGATAGATTGTGTTCTCGTCGATGCCGTAGAGCTTGCGGCTGATGGCGAGCAGCGGGTTGTCGTAGTCGATCGGCTGCGGCTCGACGACCGGCATGACGCCCTTGGGCTGGCCCGTGGTGCCCGACGAATAGAGCATGTCGTTGCCGGCCGTCTGGTCGGCGATCGGTGTCGACGGGAACCCGGCGACCGTCGCCTCCCACGATTGGTAGCCTGGGATCGTGCCGTCGATCATGTAGCGGTTGGCCACGCCTTTCATCAGAGGTGCGAGCTCGGCGGCCCGCTCTGCGAGATATTTCGAGGTGACGAACAGCCTGGCGCCGCAGTCGGCGACGATGTAGTCGACCTCGGCCGCGGTCAGCCGCGAGCTGATCGCGGTGTAGATCAGGCCGGAGCGCTGGGCGCCCCAGCAGATCTCGAAGAAGCGCGGATTGTTCTCGAGGAAGATCGCGATGTGGTCGCGGGGCTTGAGGCCCAGCGAGCGGAAAAGCTGCGCGATGCGGTTGGATTGCTCGTCGAGCTGGCGATAGGTCACCGTCTCGCCGGAGCCGGCCATGACGTAGGCGGGCTTGTTCGGGGTCTTCTGGGCGTGGATGTAGGGATGCATGACGGGCCGCATATGACCGGACACTTTGCCCGCTCGCAAGCGTTGACCCCGTTCCGCCCATCGGCTTTATTCCCGGCGCACCTCTGCGTGCCCCCGTGGCGGAATTGGTAGACGCGCCTGACTCAAAATCAGGTTTCCTCACGGAAGTGTTGGTTCGAGTCCGACCGGGGGCACCA
>Ga0172372_10000104_pt1 | contig 120619 bp, 110 predicted proteins | sample LakKiv5m_2_FD_114544 | JGI IMG/M metagenome (GOLD analysis project Ga0172372, IMG submission 114544) | Freshwater microbial communities from Kabuno Bay, South-Kivu, Congo - kab_092012_9.5m | ecosystem: Environmental > Aquatic > Freshwater > Lake | place: Democratic Republic of the Congo...
ATCGCTCGCCCGCGGCAGATTGCCGATCGGCGTCAGGGTGGCCTCGGCTTTGCCGGCGCAACGATCGAGAATCCACTCGAGCACGCGCAGGTTGTCGCCGAAGCCCGGCCAGAGGAACTTGCCATCGGCGTCGCGACGGAACCAGTTGACGTGATAAATCTTTGGCGGGTGCTTGAGCTTCTGGCCCATGGCGAACCAGTGCGCCCAATAGTCACCATAGTTGTAGCCCGCGAAGGGCTTCATCGCCATCGGATCGCGACGCAGTACGCCCGCTTGACCGATTGCGGCAGCCGTCGTTTCGGAGGCGACTGAAGCGCCGACCAACACGCCGTGGTTCCAGTCGCGCGCTTCATAGACGAGCGGCGCGACGCCACGACGACGACCGCCGAAGACGATCGCCGAGATCGGCACGCCGCGCGGGCTGTCCGCCTCGGGCGCGTAGCGCGGGTTGCGCTTGGCCGACACCGTGAAGCGCGAGTTTGGTTGCGCAGCGGGGCCATTCTTTGGGTCGTAGGGACGACCCTGCCAATCGATCACCGGCGTGCCGCTCTCGAGACCTTCCCACCACGGCTGGTTGTCGGCCGTGAGCGCGACGTTGGTGAAGAGCGTGTCGCGCTGGATCATCTCGAAGGCGTTGCGGTTGGTCTTCGGGTTCGTGCCCGGTACCACGCCAAAATATCCGGCCTCGGGGTTGATCGCATACAGACGGCCATCCGGGCCCGGATGCAGCCAAGCGATGTCATCGCCCACGGTCGTCACCGTCCAGCCCGGCATGGAGTCGGGCGGAATGAGCATGGCAAGGTTCGTCTTGCCACAGGCCGAGGGAAAGGCCGCGGCCACGTAATGCGTCTCGCCCTGCGGGCTCGTGAGCCCGACGATCAGCATGTGCTCGGCGAGCCAGCCCTCATTGCGTGCCTGATAGCTCGCGATGCGCAGCGCATGACATTTTTTGCCGAGCAAGGCGTTGCCGCCATAACCACTGCCGAAGCTCTCGATCGCGAGCTCTTCGGGGAAGTGCATGATGAAGCGGCGATTCGGGTCGAGTTCGCCGGTCGAGTGCAGACCTTTGACGAAGCTGCCTTCACGACCGATGCGCTCGAGCGCCGGCCGACCCGCGCGGGTCATCAACAACATATTGATGACGACATAGGCGCTATCGGTGATCTCGACGCCGCAGCGCGAGTAGGGTGAGTCGATCGGGCCCATGCAGTAGGGCACGACATAAAGCGTGCGGCCCTTCATGCAGCCCTTGAAGAGATCGCGCATCTTGGCGTGCGCATCGGCGGGCGGCATCCAGTTGTTGTTGGGGCCGGCGTCGTCCTTGTTCGTGGTGCACACGAAGGTGAGGTGCTCGACACGCGCCACGTCCGAGGGGTGCGAACGGGCGAGGAAACAGTTCGGGTAATGCGCTTCGTTGAGTTTTTGCAGCTCGCCGCTTTGCTGCAGTTGTGCGATGAACGCGTGATATTCGGCATCAGAGCCTTCGACCCAATGCACTGCTTCGGGCTGAGTCAGTTCGCGGACGGAAGCCACCCAATCGGTGACCTGTTTTGAAATACCCGGCAGAGGCGACAGGGTCGCAGCGGCTGTGGCCATCATGTGTCCCTAAAAAGCTATTTTGGAGAGCGGGGGAGTATACCGATTCGGCCCCTGCGAATGGCCGCTAGCCGGCCCGAAAAGACCATCGGGCGGGTCTTGTATAAGAGTGGTTTTGATTACCTCTCGGGGAATTCGCCCAGAATCATCTCCAGCGATCGAATTAGCTCGCGTGCGCGCTGTGAGGCTGCCTCGTAAACCACGCGGTGATTCAAGGTCGCATAACCATGCGCCAGAACATTTCGAAACGCGACGATGGCTGTCCCATCTGGAATACGCAGGAAAATGTCAGGGTGAATTTTCCGCAACTGCCCGAGCGAATCGCCCGCAACCTCAAGTTCCCGTTCTACAGCGGAACGGCAAAAATCGTCGGCCAAGTATTCATCAAGCGTGCGCGTACCCACGTAGGCGACAGTTTTGCGCAGCGCAATCAAGGCAAATTCGAGATAAACGTCAGGCTGCCTGCCCATAAATCAGCACTCTTTCCCTCTCGAGATGCTTTCGCAGGCGCGAGCCGCGGAGCGACTCCATTTCGACGAGGTCGACGGGTCGGCTGAACAAGGTTTCCAGTGACTGCTTGAGCCCGAAATAGCGATCGAACTCGCTGTCCACCGATTCCGAGTCAAATTCGACTACGAGATCGACATCGCTTCGTTGCAGGTCGAAATCCGCGCGACATGCGGAACCGAAAACGTCGAGTCGACGAACCCGGTATTCCCGGCAAATCGCCGCGATTTGTTCCCGGCGTGTTTCGATCAAAGGGTGCATGGTGAGGCTCCGTCCCCAATGGTAGCCCGGACCGATATCGGGTCTTCCAGAAAAGTATTTTCTTTTTTCATGAAAATAGAAAATATACTTGTCGCACCATGCGAGCTCAAGACATTCTGATTGCGTGCAAGCTGGCGCTGAAGCGGCCGGCCGTCAACGGACCGACCGGGCTGACGGCGCGTTCGCCCACTCTGCAAGCCTTAGCGATGGAGCTCGGGCTGAGCGTGTCTGACGTTCACGGCGCGTTGAGGCGTAACGAAACCGCTGGGCTTTCGTGTCGAGGGGTTGCTGAGTCCGTCCCCGAGTACAAGCGGGCCGCTAGAGCAGAAGGGTACGAAGTGCGGACGCCAGCGTTGCACGAATTTTTGATCCATGGCCTTCCTTATGTTTTTCCGGCGAGGCGATCCGCACTGACGATGGGCATGCCGACTGCGCTGAGCGAAACGCTCGACCCATCGTCGCGTGATCGATTGCCAGTGGTATGGCCGGTGGCCGATGGATCGGTCCAAGGAGAGTCGCTTGCACCGCTTCACAAGTCTGTGCCGTACGCTGCCAGCCGTGACGCCCGTTTGCATTCTTTGATGAGCGCCATCGACGTGTTGCGATTGGGAGATGCGATGCTGCGCCCGAGGGCAATTGAGCAAATTACGGTACTGCTCGGCCTCGACGATACTGATTTGGCTAGATGATCAATCCATGAGCGACGAGATCAACGACATCCTCGGCCCCGCCGGGCCGTTTGCCCGGCATCTGCCGGGTTTCAAGCCGCGCAAGGCGCAGGCGCGTATGGCCGCGGCGGTGGCCGCAGCGCTCGAGGCGCGTCGGCCGTTGCTGGTCGAGGCGGGTACTGGCACGGGCAAGACTTTCGCCTATCTCGTGCCAGCACTGCTCGCGGGGCTGCGGGTGCTGGTGTCGACCGGTACGCGCACGCTGCAGGATCAGCTGTACGCCAAGGACGTGCCGCTCGTCGCCGCTGCCATGGGTGCGCCCGCGAAGGTCGCGCTGCTCAAGGGGCGGGCCAACTATCTTTGTACCTACCGCCTGAAGCGCGAGCTTGCGCAGGGGGCGCTTGAGGGCGTAGCGGTGCGTGACCCCTTGTTGGCGCGGCTTGAGTCCTGGGCGCTGGTCACGCGCACCGGCGATCTTGCCGAGGTTCCCGGGCTCAACGACAGCCACGCGCTGTGGCCGCGCGTGACCTCGACGCGCGACAACTGTCTCGGCACGCGCTGCGCGGACTTTGCGAACTGCCATGTGGTGGCCGCGCGGCGCGAGGCGCAGGCCGCAGATCTCGTGATCGTGAACCACCACCTTTTGCTCGCCGATCTCGCGCTCAAAGAAGATGGCTTTGGCGATCTGCTCGGAACGGCCGATGCAGTGATCCTCGATGAGGCGCATCAGCTGCCTGACCTCGCCACGCAATTCTTTGGCGTACAGGTGGGCAGCCGACAGCTTGAGAATATTTTGCTGGAGGGACGCGCGGCCTTGCTGCGCGCGGGCGGCTCGCTCGCCGAGATCGGCACGGCGGCGCGCACCGTCGAGGCGGCGATCAGTGCGGTGCTCGCGGCCATCGCCTCGCGGGCCGACCTTGAGTCGGCGACGCTTGCGGTGGTTGCGGCACTGCGCGATTACGCGACCGCGCTTGGCGATGCCTCGCGCGAGGCGGCGGTGGAGCAGGTGGCCGCGCGCGCGGTCGATCGCGCGGCGGCGCTCGAGCGCATCGCACTTTGCACCGACGATGAGGGCGCGCGTACCAGCGACTCGAACGGCCGCAGCTTCACGCTCGGCGTACTGCCCTTCGATATCTCCGAGCGTTTCAAGGCACTCACCGAAGCACGGCCCGCCGCCTGGATCTTCACGTCGGCGACGCTCTCGGTGCCGAGTCGCAGCGAGGGCGATGACTTCAGTCACTTTGCCTCGCGGCTCGGCCTCGGTGATGCCGAGGCGCTGCGTATCGCGAGCCCCTTCGACTACGAATCGCAGGCAATGCTGTATCTGCCGCGCGCCATGCCCGAGCCCACCACACCGGGCTATGTCGAGGCGGTGATCGAGGCGGTGCTGCCGCTGCTTGATGCGTCGGGCGGCGGCGCCTTCATTCTATTCACGAGTCACCGGGCACTCGCGCAAGGTGCGGCAACGCTGCGTGCGCGCTGGGACGGTGCAGCATTGGTGCCGGTGCTCGTGCAGGGCGAGGGGCCACGCGAAAAACTCCTGCGCGATTTTCGCGAGCATGGCGATGCGGTGTTGCTCGGCACGGCGAGCTTCTGGGAAGGCGTGGACGTGAAAGGCAGTGCGCTTCGGCTCGTGGTCATCGAGAAACTGCCATTCGCCTCGCCCGATGATCCGCTCACCAAGGCGCGCATTGCGTATTTGCAGCGCAAGGGCGAGAACGCCTTTCGTGATTATCAATTGCCCGAGGCGGTGTTGGCGCTCAAGCAGGGGGTGGGACGCCTCATCCGCAGCGAGACGGATCGTGGCATGATCGTCATCGCGGATCCGCGCCTGCTGACCAAGGGCTACGGACGCAGCTTTCGCGCCAGCCTGCCGGAGATGCCGATCACTCAGGAACGCGACGATGCGACGCGATTCCTGCGCAAACTACGATGAAGATTCTTGCTCTCGATACCTCGACCGAAGCCTGCTCGGCGGCGCTGCTCGCCGGTGATGCGGGTGACTCGAGCGCGTGGCGGGTGCGTTACGAAGAAGCACCGCGCGGACATGCGGAGCTGATCTTGCCCATGATCGATGCGCTGCTCGATGAGGCAGGGCTTGCCTTGCACGAGCTTGATGCGATCGCCTTCGGACGCGGCCCGGGCAGTTTCACCGGCGTACGTCTCGCCGCGGGCGTGGTGCAGGGGCTCGCCTTCGGCGCACAGGTGCCTGTGGTACCGATCTCGACGCTTGCGGCCGTGGCGCTGCGCGCGCGGCGAGCGGCGCCCGACGCGACGCATGTCCTCGTTTGCAATGATGCGCGCATGGACGAGGTCTACACCTGCGCATTCGATGATGCAGCGAGGGCGCTCACCGACGAGCGTGTGCAGGCGCCCGAGCAGGTGGTGATCCCGTCGCTCGCGGACTCTGCGGACTCGGTGCGCGACGAGCCGCGCTGGATCGGCGCGGGACGGGGCTTCAGGGCGTATCCGCTGCTGCGCGCACTGGTCCCGCACACACAAATCTTTGACGATCTCTTACCGCGCGCCGAGGAGATTCTGGCGCTCGCTGTCACGGAGGTGACTGCCGGCCGGGTATTGCCCGCCACCGCCGCATTACCGATTTATGTCAGAAACGAGGTGGCCATCGTTCCGCCGGCGCCCCGCGGGGCATTGCCGGCAATTTGAGCAGACTGTCATCGGCCTGCAACACGAGTCGTTTGAAATATGTCTGAAACCAGAACATCGCGACTCCCGCTCATGGCAGCCAAACAGATTCTTGTCGTCGAAGACGAAAAACCCATCCGTGACATGATCGGCTTCGGGCTACGTCGCGCGGGCTTCGAGGTCCGCGAGGCGGCCGATGCGCGCCTTGCGCGCGCCGAACTCGCCAATCGACGTCCCGATCTCGTGCTCGTCGATTGGATGCTGCCGGATCTCAGCGGCCTCGAGTTCACCCGCCAAGTGAAGCGCGATCCGAACCTGCGCGATCTGCCGATCATCATGCTCACGGCGCGAGCCGAAGAGGCCGACAAGGTGGCGGGTCTCGAGGGGGGCGCCGACGACTACATCACCAAGCCCTTCTCGCCGCGCGAACTCGTTGCGCGTATCAACGCGGTATTGCGTCGCGTTGATCCGCAGGTCGAAGGCGAGGTGATGAGCTTCGAGGGTCTGAGCCTCGATCCGGTCGCGCATCGCGTGCTCGCCGATGGCCGCCCGGTGACGCTCGGGCCGACCGAGTACCGCATGCTCGAATTTTTCATGAGTCACCCGGACCGGGTGTACTCGCGCGAGCAATTGCTCGATCGCATCTGGGGGGGGAACGTCTACGTGGAAGAGCGGACGATCGACGTGCACATCCGTCGCCTGCGCAAAGCACTCGAGGAATTCGGGTACGATCGCATGGTGCAGACGGTGCGTGGCGCCGGTTACCGCTTTTCGACGCACGTGGAGTGAGCTTCTGAGAAACCCTCTCGATCACTGGGGATTCGCTCTCTGGCGGGTCGCTCTGGTTGCGGGCCTCGGCGCCCTGGTCGGTCTTTTTGTCGGGCACGTTTGGTGGGGCGTGGTCGCGGCGCTCGCGATCGAGCTCGCAAGACACCTTGCGCACCTGCACGAGCTTGAGGATTGGCTGCGGCGGCGCAATCGTCGCGATCCGCCGGATGCGGGCGGGCTTTGGGGCGATGTGGTGTCGCTCGTGTCGCGCCTGCATCGACGCAAGCAGTTTCACAAGCAGCGCATTCTGCGGCTCTTTCGCGAGCTGCGACGTTCCACCGCCTCGATGCCCGATGGGGTGATCGCGCTCAACGCGGCGCGGGAGATTCTCTGGTTCAATCGTAAAGCGGGCGAGTTGCTGGGGCTGCGCCGCAAGACCGATTTCGGCATACACCTCGCAAGTTTGCTGCGCGTCCCCGAGTTCGCGCGTTATCTCGACAAGGGCGAGTTTGGCTCGAGTCTGCGCATTCACCCGCGCATCGGCGATCCGACCTGCCTTGAGTTTCAGGGCGCGCCCTATGGCGATGGTCAACTATTTCTGCTGGTGCGCGATGTCACGCGCCAAGAGCATCTCGAGACCATGCGCAAGGATTTCGTCGCCAACGCGTCGCATGAATTGCGCTCGCCCTTGACGGTCATCGCCGGATATCTCGAAACGCTCGCACTCGATGGCGACATGCCGGCGGATATCCGCGCGCCGATCATCGAGATGCGCCGTCAGGCCGAGCGCATGACGGCGATCGTCTCGGATCTGCTCGAGCTCTCGCGTCTCGAGGCCACCGATGAGCAGGTGATCGGTCAGCCGATCGATGTCGGCGCGCTGCTCGCCATTCTCAAAAAAGATCTCGCGGCGCGCGGCGGTGCCGCACATCAGGTCGATATTCGCATCGAGTCGCCCGAGGGCTTGATGGGCGATCCGGGGCTGATTCAATCGGCCTTCTGGAATCTCGCCGACAACGCGGCCAAATACACCCCCGCTGGCGGCGCCATCGTGTTGCGCTGGTGGGTCGATGATCTTGGCGGGCATTTCTCGGTCAGCGACACCGGGCCCGGGATTTCCGCGGAGCATCTGCCGCGGCTCACCGAGCGGTTCTATCGCGTTGATCCGGGTCGCGCGCGCGATACCGGCGGTTCAGGGCTCGGCCTCGCGATCGTGCGTCACGTGCTGCAGCGGCACGGTGGCGAGTTGCGCATCGAGAGCGTCGAGGGACGCGGCAGTACCTTCTCCTGTCACTTCCTGCCGCTGCGTTTGGTGCACGAGCCTGTCGCAATGCCGTCCGACAGTCGCTATTCTTCGAACCAACAGGTGTGACCGCGCATTCGGGCGTGCGGTGGCACCGCCCGACCTTCGAGGGGTGACACGTGACTGAATCAGGCGATCTTTCGCAGCACATTTCGCGCCGTTTCAATGAGGACCTCGATCGCGTTCGATCGCAGGTGCTCAACATGGGCGGCTTCGTCGAGCAGCAGCTCGCCAAGGCGGTGACCGCGCTCGTCGAGGGCGACAGCACCCTTGGCGAGACGGTCGCGCGCGATGACTTTCAGGTCAATCGCATGGAAGTCTCGATCGACGAGGAGTGCTCGCGCATCCTCGCCACGCGGGCTCCGGCGGCAAGTGATTTGCGCTTGATCGTCGCCATCATCAAAGCCATTACCGACCTTGAGCGCATGGGTGACGAGTGCGAGAAGATCGGTTACATCGCCTCGCGGCTCGCCACGCAGGAGCGCCCCGCCGACAAGTATCGCGAGATCAAGCATCTGGGGCGCGTGGTGCAGAACATGGTGCACGACTCCCTCGATGCGTTTGCGCGCATGGATCCCGAGGCCGCGCTGCGCGTGGCGCGTCAGGATCGTTTGGTCGATGAGGAATACGAGGCCATCCAGCGCCAGTCGATCACCTTCATGATGGAAGACCCGCGCGCCATTCGGCGCGTGATCGACGTCATGTGGGTGGTGCGTGCGCTCGAGCGCATCGGCGATCACGCCAAGAACATCTGTGAGTACGTGGTGTTCATGGTGCACGGCAAGGACATCCGGCACGTGCGCCTCGAAGACGTCGAGAACGAGCTCGCCCGGCGTAACGGCGGATCGTGAGTTTTCTTGTTCTAAACCGTCGGCTCGGCAATCTCGCGGGCGCGCTCGTCTGTGCGGCGATGATGGGCTACGCGATCTACGCCGAGCGGGTGCTCGGTTTCGAGCCCTGTCCGCTCTGCATGTTTCAGCGCGTGGGTGTGAGCGCGCTCGGGGTGATCTTCCTGCTCGCCGCAGCACATAACCCCGCTTCGTTGCGCGGTGCGCGCGGCTGGGGCGTGGCGCTGCTCGTGACCGCGGCGTTCCCGGCGTATGTGGCGGGTCGCCACGTCTACATTCAAAGTTTGCCGCTCGGCTCGGTGCCCGCCTGCGGCGCGAGTCTCGATTACATGCTCGATGTCTTTCCGTTCACCACGGTGCTGCAAAAAGTGCTGTTCGGTGCGGGTGAGTGCCAGAAGATCGATTGGGCTTTTCTTGGGCTGGCGATGCCCGCGTGGGTATTGCTGGGTGTGCTGGCGCTCGCAGCTTGGGCTGCACTCGTGAATCTGCGACGTCCGTCGCAATAATTTCATCGCCTCGTCATCCCTGCGACACATGCGGCGCGCACCCTTCGCGCAGCTTGAGTTACGCAGGTATGGACCTTGAGCCCGGCACATAATCCGCGTCATTGGGTTCGCAGCGTCTTTATTTCCGACATCCATCTTGGCTCGCGCGGCTGCAATGCCACCGCGCTGCTCGATTTCCTCCGCGATGTCCACACCGACAACCTCTACCTGGTCGGCGACATCGTCGACCTGTGGAGTTTGCGCAAGTCGTTCTACTGGCCGCAGGAACACAACAACGTTCTGCGGACGATTCTCGGCAAGGCCAAGCACGGCACGCGCGTCGTGTATGTGCCCGGCAATCACGATGAGGACTTCCGCGAATTCGCGGGTTCATTGTTCGGTAACCTGCATATCGAGCGCGATTGCATCCACACCACCGCGCAGGGCGAGCGCCTGCTCGTGCTGCACGGCGATGAGTTCGACAGCGTCGTCAAATGCAGTCCATGGCTTGCGGCGCTTGGTTCGCGGGCCTATGACTTCTCGATCGAGATGAACCGGCACTTCAATCGTATTCGCCGTTTCTTTGGTTATGACTACTGGTCGCTGGCGAGTTACCTCAAGCACAAAGTCAAGAATGCGGTGAACTACATCTCGAGTTTCGAGCAGGCTGTGGCGCACGAGGTGCGTCGGCGTGGCGTCGACGGTGTGGTCTGCGGACATATTCATCGCGCCGAGATCACCCGCATCGACGGTGTGCTGTATTGCAATGACGGCGATTGGGTCGAGAGCTGCACCGCGCTCGTCGAAGATCGCAACGGGAGACTCTCCATTTGGGACCGCAGCACCCCGGAGGCAGCGCAGGCCTGGGTGGCGGGCGATGCGACGCAGATTGCAAGTCCGGTGCGGGAAGCGGCATGAGCTTATTGAGCGCCGCGGTATTGTCGTTGGTGATCACCGGTGAAGCCGAGATTTCTCAGGGAGCATGGCATGGCACACGGATGGCTTTCGAGGCATGGCGCTGCGGCAGCGCGATGCAGAGTGCATGGCGCGCCGGCGACGGCCGGGTGGTCGCCGAGGAAGAGCTGGCTTTCGATGGCGAACGCTGGGTCCGCTATCGATTGCACCGTCCCAACGTCGCCCTCGAGGTGGTGGCGCGGCGCGAGGCCGATGGGATTCGACTCACCATCCGTCAGGGCAGCGACACTCGCCAAGTCAGCCTCCGATCAGCCGGTGAGTTGATCGCGGGGCCCACGCTGGTGACGCATCTGGCCGGTTCGTTGCCGAGCCTGCGGGCGGGCAAGACCACTGAGTTCGATTATCTGGTGGCCGATCACGGCATGGTGTTGCGATTGCGCGCGAAGTCGACGGGCAGAGCGAGCGGTGGCATCGCTGTAATCCGCCTCGAGGCGGCTTCGCCGCTGCTTCGGCCGTTTGTGCCCCCCACGACGCTGCAATTTGATGAACGCGGCGAGCTGCTGTCGATGTCGGGACGACTCGTGCCGCAGGCCGGCGATGTCAAAAATCCGCAATCTTTGGACGGCGTACTGCGTATCCGGCCCGTCACATTGGCAGCGAACGCCTCGCGCATGCAATACAGCTGTCACAAGGGCGACGTATCGTGAAACGCATGCGTATCCTGATGCTTTCCGACGTGTTTTTTCCGCGGGTGAACGGCGTCTCGACCTCGATCCAGACCTTTCGGCAGGATCTGTTGGCGCTCGGTGCGGAAGTTTCTTTGCTGGCACCGCAATATCCGCGCGGCCACGATGCGGCAGCCGAACCCGGCGTGATTCGTATCCCCTCGCGCGCGGTGCCGCGTGACCCCGAAGATCGCCTGATGCACTGGTCTGCGCTCATGCGATGGGCGGAGGGCTTGCGTGCCGAAGAGGTCGATCTGATTCATATCCAGACACCCTTCGTTGCCCATTATTTGGGGCGGCGTCTTGCGCGCCGGCTCGGGGCACCGCTCATTGAGACCTATCACACTTATTTTGAACACTACCTGCATCATTACGTGCCCGCTTTGCCTGCGGCTCTCACCAAAGCACTGGCGCGCCGCGTGACGGTATCGCAATGCCACGATGTGCAGACTGTCATCTCGCCGTCGCGACAAATGGCGGAGGCCTTGCTCGCCTACGGCGTGCGCACGCCGATCGAAATCCTGCCGACTGGCCTGCCGGCGAGCTGCTTTGCGAGTGCCGAGGGTGCGCGGTTCCGGCAGATGCAGGGCATCGCCGCCGATCGTCCGCTCGCGCTCTACGTCGGGCGCGTGGCGCACGAAAAGAACATCGATTTCCTGTTGCGTATGGCGGTCCGATTGCGTGCGCTCGTCCCCGAGATCTTGCTGGTGATCGCTGGCGAGGGGCCGGCCGAGGCGCATCTGCGCCGACGGGTTGGCGAGCTCGGGCTGCGCGACAACGTACATTTCGTCGGCTATCTCGAGCGGACCACGACGCTGCTCGATTGTTATCGCGCGGCGGATGTTTTCGTGTTTGCCTCACGCACCGAAACGCAGGGGCTCGTGCTGCTCGAGGCCATGGCCCAGGGCACGCCCGTTGTCTCGACCGCCGTGATGGGCACCGCAGATGTACTCGCGGGCGTGCAGGGCGCCTTGGTGGTTCCGGAAGACGAAGCCGCTTTTGCAGCGGGCGTGGCGCGCGTCTTGCGCGAGCCGGGGCTGCGTCAGGCGCTCTCCGCCATGGCGCTCATCGACGCGGGGCGTTGGGCATCGCGCCACATGGCCGAGCGGCTGCTCAGAGTCTATGAAAAGACCATCGAATCCGAGGACACGGCGCGGCGCACGCCCTTTGCTGCGCGCAATGAGGTGATGCCATGAGCGCACTGTTCGTTCGCGTCGATCATGCCGAGCGACGCTTGTGTCTGCTCGCCAACACGGTTTGCCGCCGGCGTTTCGTGCGCCAGCTGTTTCGCGGCGTGAGTCGACTCGGCGATGGTGTGATCTGGTACCTGCTGATGGCGGCGATGCCGCTGCTGATGGGGCTCGATCAATGGCAACAGGGTGTGTGGGTTGCGCTGCAGATGCTGGCAGCCGGCGCCTTCGGCCTGCTGCTCTACAAGTTTCTGAAGAAAAAGCTCGTGCGAGAGCGTCCCTTCATCGGCTTGATCGGTATCGAATGCGCGATGCCGCCGCTCGATCGCTACAGCTTTCCGTCGGGTCACACTCTGCACGCCGTGCTGTTCACGGCCATCGCGATCCGGCACGTGCCGGAGCTCGCAGTGCTGCTTGTGCCGTTCGCGCTGCTCGTTGCCGCTTCGCGCGTGATCCTTGGCTTGCACTATCCGACCGATGTGCTCGCGGGAGCGACGCTCGGCGCGTTGATCGCGGCAGCGAGCGAAGTCGTTTTTCATTGAGCCGCGTGGCCGGTATGGCCGCCGCGCAATGTCATTTAGCCCAAAAGACGGGTGAGCAGGCCTGCGTAGACCCGATGCAGCAGGTCGATTTCTTCGAGGCGGATGCCTTCGTTGACCTTGTGGATGGTCGCGTTGGTGACACCGATTTCGACAACCTGCGCGCCCATCGGCGCAATGAAACGACCATCCGAGGTGCCGCCGCCCGTGGAGAGTTTGGGCGCCGCGCCGGTGACCTCGCGTACGGCTTCGACCGCGGCATTCGAAAGTTCGCCGGGCGGGGTGTAGAACGGCTCACCCGAGACATACCACTCGAGCGAATAGCGCACCCGGTGTTGGCCGAGGATGGATTCGACGATGTCCTTGAGTCCGTCGACCGTTTGCACGGGCGAGTAGCGCAGATTGAAGCGCGCCTTCAGTTCGCCGGGAATCACGTTGGGCGCGCCGGTGCCCGCATTCAGATTCGAAATCTGAAAGGTGGTCGGCTGAAAATGTTCGTTGCCCGTGTCCCAGGTGCGGGCCGTGAGCTCGGCGAGCGCGGGCGCGAGCGTGTGGACCGGATTCTCGGCGAAATGCGGATAAGCCACATGCCCTTGAACGCCGTGCACGGTGAGACGACCGGAGAGCGAGCCGCGACGGCCGATCTTGATCGTGTCGCCGAGCGCTTTTTCGCTCGAGGGTTCGCCCACGATGCAGTAGTCGATACGCTCGCCCCGCGCGTTCAGGGTCTCGACCACGCGTTTAGTGCCATCGACCGAGGGACCTTCTTCGTCGCTCGTGATGAGAAAGGCCAAAGTACCGCGGTAATGCGGGTGTTGGCGCACGAACTCTTCGGTAGCGGTGATCATCGCCGCAAGACCGCTTTTCATGTCGGCGGCGCCGCGCCCGAACAGCACACCGTCGCGGATTGTCGGCACAAAAGGATTGGTGCGCCATTCCTCGAGCGGCCCCGTGGGCACGACATCGGTGTGCCCCGCGAAGCACACGACCGGCCCCGGTTCTCCGCCGTGGCGCTTGTCCCAGAGGTTCTCGACGCTGCCAAAGCGCAGCGATTCGACCTCGAAGCCGAGCGCGGCAAGGCGCCGCCCCATGACCTCCTGACAACCCGCGTCAGCCGGGGTCACCGAGTTACGGGCGATGAGGTCCTGAGTCAGTTCGAGGGTGGCCGACATGGGGCCTCCTTATAGGGGCGGGGGGCAGGGGATGCAAGCCGTCCGCGCATGAAATATTTCTGAAACATTAACGTCATATTCTTTCAACCGACCCTTGATGGAGATACGAAAATGCTCGACCGGAACCTGCTCCTCGCTGCCGCCACCGCGCTCGCTGTCGTCGCCGCCCCCGCGGGCTCGGCGCAAGCCGCGCGCGACTTCATCAACGTGGTCGGTTCGTCGACCGTCTATCCCTTTACCACGACCGTGGCGGAGCAATTGGGTCGTCAGGGTCGCTTCAAGACGCCGAAAGTCGAGAGCACAGGCACGGGCGGTGGCATCAAGCTCTTCTGCAACGGTTTGGGTCCGCAGCATCCCGATGTGGTCAACGCATCGCGACGTATGAATGCCTCCGAGTTCGATTCCTGCAAGAAGAACGGTGTGACGGCAATACTCGAGGTGCGCGTTGGCTATGACGGCCTGACCATCTCGGAGAACAAGCGCGGTCCGAAACTCGACCTGACGCGCAGGCAGGTGTATCTCGCACTCGCCAAGCAGGTGCCGGATCCGGCTAATCCGACTGTGCTCGTTGCCAACCCCTACAAACTTTGGAGCGACATCGACAAGTCGCTGCCCAAGGTGAAGATCGAGGTGCTCGGGCCGCCGCCGACCTCGGGCACACGCGATTCGTTCCACGAACTTTATATGGAAGCCGGGTGCCGCACGTATCCGTGGATCAACACGCTGCGCACCCAGGACGAGAAGCGCTTCAAGCGCGTCTGCCACACGGTGCGCGAGGACGGCGCGTTCATCGAGGCGGGCGAGAACGACAATCTGATCGTGCAGAAGCTCGAAGCCAACCCGAACGCTGTCGGAATCTTTGGCTTCAGTTTCCTCGAGGAAAATCTCGACAAGGTTCGTGGCTCGAAGATCGAAAACGTCGAGCCGACCTACGAAACCATTGCCTCGGGCAAGTTCCCGGCCTCGCGCCCGCTCTTCATCTATGTGAAGAAGGCGCATATCGGCGTGATTCCGGGCTTGCAGGAATTCGTCAATGAATATGTGAGCGAGAAGGCGCTCGGCGAGGAAGGTTATCTCGTTGATCGCGGACTCGTGCCGCAGCCCAAGACGGATCTCGCCAAAACCCGCGCGGACGTGAAGTCACTCAAGAACTTCGCGCCGTAAATCCGGAGTACTTCCATGACGATTCGGTCACTTGCGGCCGCCGCGGTCATCGCGACGGTCACGGGAGCGGCTTGCCTCGCGAACGCCGCACCCGTTGAGCCCACGAGCACCGCGCAGGAACTCGCTGCGCTGCGCGTGCAACTTGCGGCGCTACAGGAGCGGCTCGCCGAGCTCGAGCAGGCGCATCAGGCGCAGGAGACCGTCAACAGCGAGTTGCAGGAGTCGATCGATCGCACCTCCGACAATCTCGCGCGGACGGTGGGCGAGGGCGCAAGCTCGGGCTGGATGGGGCGTTGGGTGTGGCAGGGTGATCTGCGGGCGCGCAACGAGCATATCGATCAAGAGGCGACGGTCGCCGAGCGAAATCGAAGCCGGTTTCGGTTGCGCGTGGGTGCGGTCGCGCGGGTCAACGACAACACGCGAGTCGAGGTGCAGTTTGCGAGCGGCGAGGGCGCGGATGCGCGCTCCGCGAACCAGTCCTTCACCGATGCCAACTCGCGCAAGGCGCTCGATCTCGATATCGCTCAGGTGGAGTGGGCGCCGAATGATCAATGGCGTTTGACCGTCGGCAAGATGCGTCAGCCCTGGGTACGCACTTCGAGCTTTTTCTTTGATGGTGACATCACTCCGGAAGGGCTCGCACTCCGTTGGCAGCCGCGGGCGAACGGCTTCTTCGGCACGCTGTTCGCGACCGAGCTCGCCGAACGGGCGACGGCAGCCGATTCAGGCGTGTTGGGTGCGCAGATCGGCTGGCGCGAGGCGCGCTCGGATGGTCGCCGCTGGCTGCTGGCCGGGGCGTTCTATGATCACTTCGCCGTTCGTGGCTACAACCCGTTTCAGGGCGCGAGCAGCGTCTCGGCGGGCGTCGGTAGCTACGGCAATACGACCACCACGAGCGCTGCGGTCTGCCGCAGGGCGGTCGGTGCGTCGCCGTGCCTCGTCAATGACTACAACATCGTCGAGCTGCTCGGCGAGTATCAGTTCAACGTCGGCGAACAACCCTTGTTGCTGTTTGCCAATGTCGCGCAGAACACCGCAGCCGAGGCCGTGGGCATCGCGCCCGACGCTCTGGACTCGGCCTACGCTGCGGGTTTCACCTTCGGGCGCGCCACGGCCAGCATTCCGGGCACCTGGGAGCTTGGCTATCTCTACCAAGTGGTCGAGAAGGACGCGTTGTTCGCACAGTGGATCGATTCGGACTTCGCTGCGGGCAACACCGACGGTGGCGGCAGTGCGTTTCGAGCGGCTTATCAGGTTTCGCGCAACTGGCGATTCAACCTGACCTACATGCTGAACGAGACCAACCGCGATGTGGGTGCTGCAGTCACCGTGCCGAACTCGCGGACGCTCCTTGATCGGGACTATCGGCGGCTGCAGATCGACTTCAATTGGACCTACTGAAACCTGCCGTTCATGAATTTTGGATGACGGACCTGCGCAGGACGGGTTTAGTCGATAAAATGCGGCCCCGTCTTTCTGCCCCCTGTTCCTGCGAAGGTCGCCCGACTGCATGAGTCCATCGATTCTCTTCGTGCTGATCGTGGCGCTATCCGTGCTCGCCTTTCAGGTGGGCAAGGCGCGCTCGATTGCCGTGGCGGGTGGGCTGCGCGGTATCCGTGATCTGCACTCGTTGCCGGGCCATTACGGATTGTTGACGGCCATTTGGTGCGGGCTGCCCGCGCTGCTCGTGTTCCTCGTTTGGCTGTCGATGCAGGACGCAGTGATTCTGCGGCTCGTGCTCTCGCACATGCCCGCAGAAACGCAAACCTTGCCGCAGGCGCAGCTCGCGCTCGTACTCAACGATCTGCGCAACGTGGTCGCGGGCAATATTCGGCCAGACATGGTGGCGCCCGCAACGCGCGCCGCCGCGGCGGAATATCTGCAGCTGCAAGCAATCGCACAACTTTCACTCGCGGTGCTGGTGCTCGTGGTCGGGGTTGCGGGGCTCTTGCTGGTGCGGGCAAAAATCCGTCCCGATCTGCGCGCGCGCAATGCCTATGAGCGCGTGATCGAATGGGCGTTGTTCGGCTGTTCGGCCGTGGCGGTGTTCACCACGCTCGGCATCGTGCTCTCGATCGTTTTCGAGGCCGTGCGCTTTTTCAACATCGTGCCTGTTACCGAGTTCGTCTTCGGTACGAACTGGAGCCCGCAGATGGCGATCCGGGCCGATCAAGTCGGCTCCTCGGGTGCCTTTGGCGCCGTGCCGCTCTTTGTAGGCACGTTGCTGATTTCCTTCATCGCCATGATCGTGGCCGTTCCGATTGGGCTCTTCTCGGCGATTTATTTGGCCGAATACGCTCCGCTAGGGCTGCGCAAGATCGTCAAGCCGCTGCTCGAGGTGCTCGCCGGCGTACCGACGGTGGTCTACGGATTCTTTGCTGTGACCACGGTGGGTCCTGCGCTGCGCGTCGCGGGTGAATCGCTCGGCTTGCCGGTCGCGGGAGAAAGCGCGCTGGCCGCGGGTCTCGTGATGGGCATCATGATCATCCCGTTCGTCTCGTCGCTGGCCTACGACATGATCACCGCCGTACCGCAGAGTTTGCGCGATGGGGCGTATGCACTTGGCGCCACACGCTCCGAGACGATTCGTCAGGTCGTGTTGCGTGCCGCGCTGCCCGGCATCGTGGGCGGCGTACTGCTCGCCATTTCGCGCGCCATCGGCGAGACGATGATCGTGGTCATGGCTGCGGGACTCTCGGCCAACATGACGGCCAATCCGCTCGAGGCAGTCACCACGGTGACCGTGCAGATCGTCACGCTGCTCGTCGGCGATCAGGAATTCGACAGTCCCAAGACCCTCGCTGCCTTTGCGCTCGGTCTCGTACTCTTTCTCGTGACCTTGCTGCTCAACGTGATCGCGCTCTATGTCGTCAGGAAATATCGTGAGCAATACGAATAACGCCGCGGAGCGCAGCGCCAAAGAGACGCAGTCGCTGGTGCAGGCGAGTCTCGCGCGGCGCTATCGCGCCGAGCGGCGCTTTCGAGCTTATGGTCTTGCGGCCGTACTCGCGGGTATCGGTTTCGTGGTGTTTCTCTTCGGCACGATCTTCTCGCAGGGTCTGTCGGTGTTTCAGCAGTCCTACGTCAAGCTGACGATTCAGTACGACTCGGAGACCATCGATCCGTCCGGGGCACGTGACCCTGACGATCTGGTCACCGCCGATTATCAGGCGCTGATCCGGGCGGCTCTGCGCGAGCGTTTTCCGACGGTCGAGGGTAGGCCCAACCTGCGCGAGCTCTACGCGCTCGTCTCGAGCGCCGCATCGATCGAGTTGCAGCGGCGGGTGGTCGAGGATCCAACCGTCATTGGCCAGCGCGAGACGCTGTGGTTGCTCGCGGACGACACCGTCGACATGCTGCTCAAGGACAAAGTCTCGCGCACAGCCGCCGAGGATGAGCGACGACTGTCCGACCAGCAGATCGGTTGGATCGACGAACTCGTGCGCGAGGATCGACTCGCGCTGCGCTTCAACCGGGCGTTTTTCTCGAATGGCGATTCGCGTGATCCAGAGCAGGCGGGGGTGCGCGGTGCGCTCATCGGCTCGGCCTTGACGCTGCTGATCACTTTGTTGCTGTCCTTTCCGATTGGCGTCGGCGCCGCGGTATATCTCGAAGAATTCGCGCCGCGTAACCGCATCACCGACATCATCGAGGTCAATATCAACAATCTCGCGGCTGTGCCGTCGATCGTGTTCGGTCTGCTTGGTCTTGCGATGTTCATTGGTGTTTTTGGTCTACCGCGCTCGGCGCCGCTGGTCGGTGGTTTCGTGCTCACGCTTTTGACCTTGCCCACGATCATCATCGCTTCGCGCGCCGCGCTAAAGGCGGTGCCACCGTCGATCCGCGAGGCGGCACTCGGCATGGGCGCCTCGCGATTGCAGATGGTGGGGCATCATGTGTTGCCGCTCGCCATGCCGGGCATGCTTACCGGGGCGATCATTGGCATGGCCCGCGCGCTCGGCGAGAGCGCACCGCTACTCATGATTGGCATGGTTGCCTTCATCGTCGAGGTGCCGGCGGGCGTGGTGGATCCGGCGACGGCACTGCCCGTCCAAGTCTTTCTGTGGTCGGATTTGCCGGAGCGCGGATTCGTGGAGCGTACCTCCGGTGCGATCATCGTGCTACTGGGCTTCCTTCTCGTGATGAATGCGACCGCGGTCGTACTGCGCAACAAGTTCGAAAAACGCTGGTGACGGATATGAATGATTCCGCCAATTCCCCGCCGCTTGCCGAGGGCGTCAAGACCATCGGTTCGCTGCAAGTGCCGGATCCGGTATTCACTTGCCGCGACGTCGATGTGTTCTATGGCGACAAGCACGCCATCAAGAAAGTGAATATCGACATCGGTCGCAAGCAGGTGCTCGCAATGATCGGCCCCTCGGGCTGCGGCAAGTCGACTTTCCTGCGGTGCCTGAATCGCATGAACGATACGATTGTGGGCGCGCGCGTCGAAGGCGAGATCTGTCTCGACGGACAGGACATCCACGAGAAGCGGCAAGATGTGGTGCAGTTGCGCGCGCGTGTCGGCATGGTCTTCCAGAAGCCGAACCCGTTCCCGAAATCGATCTATGAGAACGTGGCCTATGGGCCACGCATCCACGGGCTCGCGGGCAATCGCGGCGACCTTGATGACATCGTCAACACGAGCCTGCGCCGTGCAGGTCTCTGGGAAGAAGTGAAGGACCGGCTGAACAACCCCGGAACCAGTCTCTCGGGCGGTCAGCAGCAACGCCTCTGCATCGCGCGCACGATCGCGGTCAACCCAGAGGTCATCCTGATGGACGAACCCTGCTCGGCGCTCGATCCGATCGCGACCGCGCGCATCGAGGATCTGATCGACGAATTGCGCGAGAGCTATGCGATCTGCATCGTGACCCACTCGATGCAGCAGGCTGCACGCGTCTCGCAACGTACGGCGTACTTTCATCTGGGTGATCTGATCGAAGTTGGTGAGACCAACAAGATCTTCACCAATCCGCAGGCCAAGCTCACCGAAGATTACATCACCGGTCGCTTCGGCTAGGCGCCGCCTCGCGGAAGCAGGGTCTCAGTGGTGCGCGGTCTCGCGCAGCCACTTCGTGGCCACCCATTTCTCGCCGGCCAGCACCGGCATGCCGCCATGCAAGGTTTTTGTTGATGGGTGAGGGCGGTCGTAACTGAAAAAGACGGCGTTGCCTTTGACCGCCGCCACCTCGAGTCCGATATCCGGAAAGTTGGTCGCGCCACCCTCGGTCGGGGTATTCAGATACATGACGAGCGAAGCGACGCGCTGACCGCCGCGCGCGAGAAATTTCGCCGCGCCGGATTCCGCCGGATCGACGTAATCGTGATGCGGGCGGTATTCCTGACCGACCTCGTAGCGCAGGATCTGCAGCGCTTCGCCGTTCTCGAGGGGCCAATCGAGCAGCGCTGCGATACGTCTCTCGATGCGCGCGATGAGCGGCGTCGCAGCACGCGTGAACGCCATGCCACTGCTCGTGCGGCCGGCATCGCGACGTTCATCGCCCGTATCGAGATCGATCACGTTCGAACTGCTCATGCGACGACGCGCCTGCCCGACGAGCTCATCGCACTCGGTGTTGCTCAGGAGTCCACCGAAGAGGATCACGCGCGGCTGCGCGAGTTGAAAGAGCACTTTGACTTCGCGATCGAGCGCACGCACTACGGAGGCGCGACGGACTCCGGGCGGGTCCGGTACACGCAGGGACGGGTCTGCGTTTTTCTTTGCTTTGACCTCGGCGAGGCGTGCTTCGAAGGTCGCGGTCATGATCGCAACCGCTTGGTCTTCGGCCAAGCCGCGCTGCATCAACTCGGCGAGTAGCTCATCGGGTGGGCGACCTGACTCGGTCTGCTGCAGCAGCCAGCGACGCAGGTCAGGGGTGTCCACGGGCGAGGTGGCGAGGGGTTCGCCCGTGATGACGTTGCGATTCATTGAGTGGAGTTTACGCCCGCAGCGCGCACATCGTCAGCGTGGCCATGTCGCTGTCATTGAACCGTCACGGAGGTGTCATGTGGCGCGCCTATAACGTCCGTCGCGGCGCAAGCATCGCGTCGTGCGAATTCGGCGGCTATGGCCTTCTACGGAGCGTCTTCAATGCACACCCTCGACAAGCATCGGAATCTGGTTCTTCTTGCCGCCTCCGTGGCGGTGCTCGCCGGTTGCGGCTCGGAAGAGATTGCCTCGCCTGGTAGCGGCGGCAATGTCACCGTGAACATCACGACCCCGCCGCCGCCGCCCCCACCACCGCCGCCGGCCTCGACCTTGGTCACGCCCGCTGCGGGTTGCCCGACGATTGACGCGACGCCCGGCCTGCGCGACGCCGGCACCATCACTGGTGCGACCGGTACGTATCGGGTTTGCGAACTGCCGGCGCGCTTGACGCGAAGCTCGACGCTGCCGCGCGTGCCGGGTCTGTTGTATTCGATGGCCGGTCGTGTCGATGTGGGTGACGGTCTCGGTGCGACGCCGCGCTCGGGCGAAAACACCGTGACCTTGACCATCCAGCCGGGTGTCATCGTTTACGGCGCCACCGGCACTTCGTGGCTGCACGTCAACCGCGGCAACCGCATCAACGCCATCGGCACCGCCACTCAGCCGATCGTTTTCACGAGCCGCGACAACGTGCTTGGTCTCACCACTGACGACTCGCAGGGTCAGTGGGGTGGTGTGGTGCTCTCGGGCCGCGCACCGATCACGGATTGCCGCGTGCCCGCGGCGCCCCCGGGCACTGTCGACTGTGATCGCCAGGTCGAAGGCGCGGTGGATCCCGCGCTCTACGGCGGTGCGACGGCGAACGACAACAGCGGCACGCTGCGCTATGTGCAGATCCGCTACTCGGGCTTCGTGCTCTCGGGCAACTCGGAACTGCAGGCCCTGACCACGGGTGGTGTCGGCAGCGGAACTTCGATCAGCTTCGTGCATTTGCACAACAGCTCGGATGACGGTCTTGAATTCTTTGGCGGCACGCATGACGCCAAGCGCTTCGTGATCACCGGTGCCGATGACGACAGCGTTGACGTCGACATGGGATATCGCGGTGTCATCCAACACGTGATCGCCGCGCAGAAAACCTCGGGCGCCGCTGACTCGATGATCGAACTCGACACGGCAAACGCACTCGAGAGCCAGCAGCCGCGTACCTTCCTCAAGCTCGCCAACTTCACCTTCCTGCATCGCAATGCGGCGTCGGGTAACGGTGCGGCCATGCGCTTCCGCGGCACGGCGGACGCTGCCCTCGTCAACGGTGTGGTGGTGGCGCCGCTGCCCTGCCTGCGTCTCGACGGCCCGAGCATGCTCACTGCGAACGCGGCGATCGGCAAGGAAGGCCCGCCGACCTTCCGCTCGGTCGCGATGCAGTGTGGCTCGCCCGCGATCCGCGCCGGTGACGGTGGCGTGACGGCGGATCAGGCCGCTGCGGTGTTCAACGCCGCCGGCAACAACAGCACCTCGACGTTCACCGCTTCGCTCACCGGTGGCTTCATCAACGGTGCGAACGAAACCGGTCGCACTGCGATCGATCCGAAGACGGTCGATGCCCGCTTCGACACCACCAACTACATCGGTGCGGTCAGCGGTGCCAGCGACACGTGGTACGCGGGTTGGACCTGCAATTCGGCGACCGCGAACTTCGGTGCCTCGGGTACGGCCTGCACCACGCTGCCGCGTATCACTCAGTAAGTCTCCACCGCGGAAAGTCGGGGCGAGTCGCGATCAAGGTCGCGATTCGCCCCTCACCGAAGCTTGCGGATTCAGAGGACGAGGAATGGACAAGTCAGTCGCGGGGTCCCGCTCTTTGCTGATGCTTGCTGCCGCGATCTTGCCGGTCGCGGCGCTCGGACAAAGCCCCCAAAACGTTGCGCAGACACCGCCCGCCACTGAGGCGGCACCTGTCGAGTCGGCGCCTGCCGAGACGATACCCGCCGAGACGGTCGAAGAGGTGGTCGACATTGACACCATCGGCGAGATCGTCATCGTCGGTCGTCGCGATCGCAATCTGCAGCAAGCCACCAACGTCGTCCTGTCGGTGCTCTCGGCCGAAGATATCGCCCGCACGGGTGAAGGCGATGTCGCCGGTGCACTCTCGCGAGTCACAGGTCTGAGCGTCGCCAACAATGGTTTTGTCTATGTGCGCGGTCTCGGTGACCGCTACTCGCAGGCGTTCCTCAATGGTTCGCCGCTGCCGAGCCCCGAGCCGCTGCGTCGCGCGGTGCCGCTCGATATTTTTCCGACGGACGTGATTTCTTCGTCGTTGGTGCAGAAGAGCTATTCGGCGAACCTGCCCGGCGAATTCGGCGGTGGTTTGATCAATCTCACCACGCTGGCTGTTCCCAAAGCGCCGTTTCTGAAGTTTGGCGTCGGCATCAGCGGCGATACCGAGACGAGCGGGCATGTCGGCTACACGCATTACGGCAGCAAGTACGATTATCTCGGCATGGACCGAGGGATTCGCAAGATTCCGCCAGCGATGGCCGCCTTCCTCGCAAGTGGTGACAAGCTGAGCTCCGGCAGGATCGACACGGGCGATATTGCCAAGCAATTCCTGAACACGCGCACCGGCGTGATCCAATACAACGACAAGATGCCGATCAATGGATCCGCATCGGTCACTGGCGGCACCTCGCGCATCATTGGCGATGGTGAGCTCGGTATCGTGGCGACTGCTGGCTACAGCAATTCCTGGAGCACCAAGGACAATACCGAACAGACGGCAGCCGACGCGGCCTTGTCGGTGATCGACAAAGATTACCGCGAGGTCTCCACCGAGAATCGGATCGTCGCCAACGCGTTGTTTGGTCTCGGTTATGAGTTTGGTGAGGGTAACCGCATCCGCTGGACCAACCTCATCGTGCGCGACACACTCAAGCGCACCGCGCTCGCCGAGGGCACCCAGAGCAGTCAGAAGACGGGCTTCGATTTCCTTGAGCAGAACACCGGCTGGTACGAGCGCGAGGTGTGGAGTTCACAGCTGAGCGGTGGTCTCAATTTCGATCCCTTCAAGGTCGATGCGCGTCTCGCGGTGGCAAACTCGCGGCGCGAGGCGCCGTTCGAGCTGGGCGTTGGCTACTCGCGCTCCAACATCGCCGCGAGCCCCTTCGGTTCCTATTTCATCAATCGACTCGACAACGGACAGACAGGGTTTGCCGAGATCGCGTTCTCGGATCTCGATGAATCGCTGCTGTCGGGTGGTGTCGATTTCTCATACACGTTCTCACCGCAGTTTGTGCTCTCCGCGGGTTTCGAGAGCAGCAAGACCGAGCGCGACTCCGAACGCCGCGAGTTCCTGTTCATTGCACCGTCCGATTTCGAGTCGGCGGTCGGCATGCTGCGCCCCGATCTGCTGCTTGGCGGCGCGATCATCGAGTATTACCGCATCGGCTTGATCGAGTCGACCGAGTCCGACCCGGCGTTCACCGCCGAGCTCAAGACGAGTGGCGCCTATCTGCAGGCGCAGGCTGAAATCTTCGAGGGCCTCGAGATCAACGCCGGCCTGCGCTATGAGCAGGGCGAGCAGAACGTTCGCCCGCTGCAGGTGTTTGCCACGCCGAGCAACTCCGGTGCGAGCACCTTGCTGGACAACTCGTACGTACTGCCAGCGGCTACCTTGACCTGGAAGTTCGCTGACGACATGCAGGCGCGATTCAACGTCTCGAAGACCATCGCACGTCCGCAGTTCCGCGAATTGATGTTCCAGGCGTATTACGACCCCGAGAGCAACCGCGCGTTCATCGGTAACCCGCTGCTGGTCGACAGCGAGTTCCTCAATGCCGAGGCCCGTTGGGAGTGGTATCTCCCCGGCAGTCAGCGTGTGTCGGTGGCGGGGTTCTGGAAAGAGATCGACAAGCCGATCGAGGCGTTCACGAGCTTCAGCGACAACAATCCGCTGACGAGCTTCACCAATGCGCCGGCGGCGACGCTCTACGGCGTCGAGCTTGAGTCACAGCTGTACCTCGACATGGACCGCTTTTCGGATTCGGCATTCTTTGCGAGTCGCCGCGCGATCGTGATTGGCAACTACACCTGGTCCGACTCGAAGATCGAGGTGAAGCCGGGCGATACGGCGGCGCTCTTCGGCACGGCCACTCAGGCGGCCAGCAATTTCTTTGCCGATGGCGCGCCACTGACTGGCCAGTCCCAGCATCTGGCCAATATCCAGCTCGGCTTCGAGGACTCCGCGTCACTCTCGCAGCAAACCTTGCTGATCTCCTACGCCAGTGATCGGGCGACCGGACGCGGCGCTGCCGGGCTGCCGGACGTGATCGAGTCACCCGGGGTAAGTGTCGATTTCGTCGCGCGACAAGGACTTGATCTCTTCGGTCAGGAAATCGAGCTGAAGTTTGAAGCTCGCAACCTCTTGCGCCGTGAATTCCGCGAGTTCCAGGAGCGCGGTGGCAACCGGATCTACTTCAATCGGCACGACGCCGGCGCGAAGTTCTCGTTCTCGGTGTCGACGAGCTTCTGACACGAGCCGCGCCCGGTGACGGGTCGCGGCCTCGGGTCGTCTCAGTCGGTCGAGCGCAGCAGATCGTTGATCGAGGTTTTGGCGCGCGTTTGCGCATCGACCTTCTTGACGATCACGGCGCAGGCGAGCGAGTGAGTGCCGTCCTTGGCGGGCAAACTGCCCGGGACGACCACGGCGCCCGCTGGCACGCGGCCTTGGGTGACGCGGCCGCTCTCCCGGTCGTAGATGCGGGTGCTCTGACCGATGAACACGCCCATCGAAATCACTGCGCCTTCTTCCACGATCACGCCCTCGACGATCTCGGAGCGGGCGCCGATGAAGCAGTTGTCCTCGATGATGGTTGGTGCCGCTTGCAGCGGCTCGAGCACGCCACCGATGCCGACGCCGCCCGACAGGTGCACGTTCTTGCCGATCTGCGCGCAGGAACCCACCGTCGCCCAGGTGTCGACCATGGTGCCTGAATCGACATAAGCGCCAATGTTGACGAATGAGGGCATGAGCACGACGTTTGGGCCCACGAAGGCGCCTTTGCGCACCACCGCATCGGGCACGACGCGCGCGCCGCTTGTGCGCAGGGTCGCCTCGTCCATGGCCGCATACTTGAGCGGCACTTTGTCAAAGAAACGCGTGTGGCCGCCTTCGATGAGTTTGTTGTCCCAGGCACGGAAGTAGAGCAGCACGGCTTTCTTGAGCCAGTCGTTCACGACCCACTGTCCATCGCGCTTTTCCGCCACCCGCGCCTTGCCCGAGTCGAGCAGGTCGAGCGCCTCATCGAGTGCCACCTTGAGCTCACGCGAGACACTGCGCGGATTGATGTCGGCGCGCTGCTCGAACGCGGCCTCGATCATGGCTTGAAGAGCGGGATGCTGCTGAGAGGGAGTCAGAGTCATGGTCATCCTTCCTTGATGAAATCATGTTGCATGAAATGGGCGATGCGTCGCGCGGCCTCGACGCAGTCGTCGACATTGGCGACCAGCGAGATGCGCACGCGCCCGCGTCCGGGATTGACGCCGGCGACCGATCGCGCGAGATAGCTGCCTGGCAATACCGTGACGTTTTGTGTGGCGAAGAGCTCGCGGGTGAAGCGTTCATCGTCACCACCGACCTCCGCCCAAAGATAAAACCCGCCCTCGGGCATCTCGAAACGCAGGTATGGAGCGAGGATCGGCGCGACGCGGGCAAACTTTTCGCGATAGAGACGGCGATTTTCGAGGACGTGGGTTTCCTCGCCCCAGGCAGCGCAACTTGCGGCCTGTACGGGCAGCGGCATCGCGCAACCATGATAGGTCCGATAGAGCAGGAACCGCTCGAGCAGGCGCGCATCGCCGGCCACGAATCCCGAGCGCAGCCCTGGCAGGCTCGAGCGCTTGGAGAGGCTGTGGAATACCACGCAGCGCTCGAAGCCGTCGCGCCCCAGGGCGCGCGCTGCCTGCAGCAACGAAGGCGGACGCTTGGCGTCATCGGCGTAGAGTTCGGCGTAGCATTCGTCGGCGGCGATGATGAAGTCGTGGCGCTCGGCGAGCTCGAGCGCCCGCTGCCATTGGGCGATGCTCATGATCGCGCCCGAGGGATTGCCGGGGCTGCAAAGATAAAGCAATTGCACCCGGTCCCAGAGCGCCGGCGGCACGGCGTCAAGATCAGGCAGGAAACCGTTCGCAGCCGGGGTGTCGATGAAGAGTGGTTCGGCGCCCGCCAGCAGCGCCGCACCTTCATAGATTTGGTAGAAGGGATTGGGCATGGCGACGAGCGGCGCGCGCGCACTGCGATCAACGATCGCTTGGGCGAAGGCGAAGAGCGCTTCGCGCGTGCCGTTCACGGGCAGAACCTGGCCGACATCGATGCTCTGCGGCGCAAGGGCAAAGCGCCGCTCGAGCCAGCGCGCGCAGCTGCGGCGTAACTCGGGCGTCCCGGCGGTCGTCGGGTAGGCGCCGAGGCCGGCCAAAGATTCGCGCAGCGTCTCGAGTATGAACACGGGCGGTGCATGCTTCGGCTCGCCAATCGAGAGCGCGATATGCGTGAGCTCGGCGGGGGGCGCGATGCCCGCCTTGAGCGCCGTGAGGCGCTCGAAAGGATAGGCGTGCAGACGGGCGAGATCGGGGTTCATGCGAGGCCAGGGTCAGGTAATGATCGGGTCAGGCGGTGATCAGGTCAGGCGGCACGGCGCCGATCGAGCGCGAGCGTCAGCTGAGCGATGAGTTGCTGCGCGCGATCCTCGGCAAGCGGTCCGTGTCGCGCGTCGCTCACGTAGAAGACATCTTCGGCGCGCTCGCCCACGGTCATGATTTTGGCACCGAGCAGATCGATGCGCTCTTCCATCATGACCTTGCCGATATCGCAGAGCAGCCCGGGTCGATCGGCAGCAATGATTTCGAGCACCGAGCGCTGATTACGGTCATCCGCGGTAACGGCGATTTGCGTGCGCGTATTGAAGAGCCGCACCTGGCGCGGTGCGCGGCGCGAGACGGCCATGAGCGCATCGCGGGGGCTGGCGAGCGAGCGGCGCAGGGCTTGCTCGATTTCTTCGTGACGATCGATGTCGGCGATCGGTGCGCCGTCCTCTTCGAGCACGTGATAGAGATCGATGCTATTGCCATCCTGAGTCGGCGTGATGCGTGCATCGACGATGTTGAAGCCGAGCTGGTCGAGCACGGCCGTCGTACGCGCAAAGCCGTGTTGGCGGTGCGGCGCGAAGGTCATGATCGAGGTGGTGCCGCGCTCGCTCTCGGCTTGCACCGAGACCACCGGGTCGTCGGAGTCCGGGTCGCGTTCGGCGAGCACCCGGGTATGCCAGGCGATTTCTTGCGGGGTGTGACGCAGAAAATAGGTGTCCGAGAGCATCGCCCATACTTGATCGATCGCCGCAGCGCCGACGCCCGTGGCGGCGAGCAGATCGCGCGCTTGTGTCTGGTTTTCGCTCTTGAGTTCGTCCTGATCGACCGGGGTTTCGAGACCGCGACGCAGGGCGCGTTTGACTCGGTCATGAAATTCGCTGAAGAGCGAAGCCTTCCAGGAATTCCATAGCCGTGGGTTGGTGGCGCGTACGTCGGCGGCCGTCAGCGCGTAGAGATGGTCGAGGTGGATCTCGTCACCCACGAAGCGGGCAAAATCATTGATCACCCGCGGATCGGAGATGTCCCGCTTCTGCGCCGTGAGCGAGAGCTGCAGGTGATGGCGTACGAGCCAGGCGACGAGACGCGCGTCGTAGCGCGACAGGCCCTGCTCGAGACAAAAGGACTCGGCTTCGACTGCGCCGAGTTCCGAGTGATCCCCGCCACGACCTTTGGCGATATCGTGAAAGAGCGCTGCGAGATAGGCGACTTCGGGGCGGGGGAGCGACTGCATGATCTGCGAGAGATTCGGCAGTTCATGGTCGAAGCGCGGCAGCGCAAGGCGGCGCAGGTTGCTCACGACGAAGAGCGTGTGGGCGTCCACCGTGTAGGCGTGAAAGAGATCGTACTGCATGCGGCCGACGATGCGACCGAAGGACGGGATATAGCGACCGAGCACGCCATAGGTGTTCATGCGGCGCAGTTCGTTGGTGACGCCCGCTGGCGCGCGCAGGATCTCGAGAAAGAGCCGATGATTGCGCGGGTTCTGCCGGAACTCCTCATCGATCAGCCAGAGGTTCTGCACGATCGCGCGGATGGTGTGGGCGCGAACGCCGCGGATCTCGGGGTTCTGCTGCAGTAGCGCAAACACTTCGAGGAGCGTCGCGGGTTGGCGCACGAAAACATCATCGTGGATGGCTTCGAGATAGCCGTTTGTGACCTGAAAGCGCGGATTCAGGGGCTGCGGCGCCGCGCTTTCATCGAGGATCGCCTCGCGAAAGAGCTGCAGCAAAAGTTCGTTGAGCAGCGTCACGTCGAGTACCGTGCGGTAATAGCGCTGCATGAGCTGCTCGACGGCGAGTGTATAGGTGGCATCCTCGTAGCCGAAGATGCGCGCGAGTTTCATCTGATGATCGAACAGCAGACGATCTTCGCGACGACCGGTCGCAGCATGCAGCGCAAAGCGGACACGCCAAAGAAATGACTGGGCGTTTTGCAGTCGACGTACTTCGGCAGGCGTGAGAAAGCCCTGCGTGGCGAGTTGGTCTAGCGTCTGTACATTGAAGTGCCGCTTCGCGACCCAGGAGATGGTCTGGATGTCGCGCAGTCCGCCGGGGCCCGTCTTCACGTTGGGCTCGAGGTTGTAGGCGGTATCGTTGGCCTTGGCGTGACGGTCGATCTGCTCGCGTACCTTGGCTTCGAAGAAACTTTTGACTGGCCAGAGGTGTGCGGGCGAGAGCGCCTCGAGCATCTGCGCGACGAGCGGCGCGGAACCGGCGAGCCGACGGGCTTCGATGAGCGTCGTCATGATGCTGACGTCGCGAGCCGCTTCGCTGCGACACTCCTCGACCGTGCGCACGCTGTGGCCGATCTCGATGCCGATATCCCAAAGAAAAGCGACGAAGGATTCCATTGCTGCGCGCCCGGCATCGTCGAGTGTTTCGGGAACAAGCGTGAGGATGTCGACGTCGGAATAGGGGTGCAGTTCGCCGCGGCCATAGCCGCCGACGGCGACGAGCGCCCACTCACCGTCGTGTCCTGGCAGCTTGTGGCGCCAGATCTCGCGCAGCACGGCATCGAGGATCTGCGCACGGGCGTGCACCAGGGTTTCGACGGGCTCTTCGGTCTCGAAGCGACGTTTGAGTTCGGCTTGCCCGTCGCGCAGTACGGCAGCGTAACTCGGGGCGGTGTGACCGCCCTCGGCGAGGCGGGCGGCGAGCGTGTCGAGCAGTTCGTTGGCGGGCATCAGGCCGCGCCCTCGAGCGCCGCGGGTTGTTGCGACAGCGCGCCGAGCGTCAGCACTTCGAAACCGGTCTCGGTGACGAGCACGGTGTGCTCCCATTGCGCCGAGAGTGAATGATCTTTGGTGACGACGGTCCAGCCGTCCGGCAGCAGTTTCACGTGACGCTTGCCGGCATTGACCATCGGTTCGACGGTGAAAGTCATGCCCGGGCGCAGCCGCAGCCCCGTGTTCGGTTGGCCGTAATGCAACACCTGCGGATCTTCGTGATAGATGCGTCCGATACCGTGACCGCAGTACTCGCGTACCACCGAGAAACCGCTGCTCTCGACGAAGGTTTGGATCGCATGGCCAATGTCGCCGAGCGTGGCGTCCGGACGCACCATGCGTATGCCGCGCCACATGCCTTCGAAGCACACCTCGACGAGGCGCTGTGCTTGTACTGCCGGTTTGCCGACGAAATACATGCGGCTCGTGTCGCCGTGAAAACCATCGCGGATCACGGTGACATCGATGTTGATGATGTCGCCGTCCTTCAGGCGCTTGTCGCCCGGGATGCCGTGACAGACCACGTGATTGACCGACGCGCAGATGGTTTTGGGGAAGCCGCGGTAGTTGAGGTTGGCGGGTACGGCCCGTTGCACCTCGATGATGTGTTGATGGCAGAGCCGATCGAGTTCATCGGTGCTGACGCCGGGTTTGACGTGGGCGCCGATCATGTCGAGCACTTCGGCGGCCAGACGACCGGCCTCGCGCATTTTCTGCTGTTCTTCAGGGGTCTTGACGGTGACGGGCATGGGGGGTCGCTGGCGAGGGATCGGGGGCCCGTAAAGCGTTGTTTTTACGGGAGGTGCATGGTATAAAGCGCGGCCTTTTTTGGCAACGTAAACAACCCCACACGCACATCGTTACACCGGTTGCTGGGTGTTCCGCGGACCTTCGGGTACCACGGAATGGCAGCCGGGATGTGCGGAGGCTCAACCCGACAAGGAGTGCTTATGACCAGCGTGTCCATGCGACAGATGCTGGAAGCGGGTGTCCACTTCGGACATCAGACCCGCTTCTGGAACCCGAAAATGGCGGAGTTCATTTTCGGCGAACGCAACAAGATCCACATCATCAATCTCGAGAAGACGCAGCCGATGTTCGTCGAGGCTGCCAAGTTCATTCACGGCGTCGCCTCCGATGGTGGCACGGTGCTGTTTGTCGGCACCAAGCGCTCGGCTCGCGAGCCGATCCAGAAGGAAGCCATCCGAGCTGGGATGCCCTTTGTGAATCAGCGTTGGCTCGGCGGCATGCTCACCAACTTCAAGACCGTGCGCCAGTCGATCAAGCGACTTGCCGATCTCACCGAGATGAAGAGCAATGGCTCGCTCGACAAGCGCGGCAAGAAAGAAGGCACGATGCTGCGTCGCGAGATGGACAAGCTCGAGCGCTCGCTCGGCGGCATTAAAGATATGGAATCTTTGCCCGATGCGATCTTCGTGGTCGACGTCGGTCACGAAAAGATCGCCATTCACGAGGCGAACAAGCTCGGCATCCCGGTGGTCGCCATCGTCGACACCAATTGCACGCCAGAAGGCGTCGATTACGTGGTGCCTGGCAACGATGACGCGATCCGCGCCATCCAGCTCTATGCATCCGGCATTGCCGATTCGGTGCTCGAGGGTCGTTCCTCGGCGCCGACGCTCGCGGTGACCGACGACGAATTCGTCGAGCTCGACGAGCACGGCAACCCGAAGCCGAAGGCGGCGCGTGGCAAGCCGCGCCGCGAGGCGCCCGTGCGTGCGCGCCGTGGTGGCGCATCGGCAGCACCGGCGCGTCGTCGGCCCCAGCCCTCCGTGGCTGCGGCTGCGCCCGTCGAGGCGGATGGTGGCGAGGTCGTCGATGGCGAAGTGGCCGCGGCCGATGGCGAAGTGGCGCCAGCCACCAGCGCTTCGGCGCCGCGTCGCAAGACCACCACCGCGGGCGCTCCGCGTCGCCGTGGTTGATCGGAGTCATTCATGAGCATCACAGCAGAAGCGGTCAAACAACTGCGCGAGCGCACCGGCGCCGGCATGATGGAGTGCAAGAAAGCCCTCGTCGAAACCAACGGTGACCTCGACGCAGCCGCCGAACTCATGCGCAAGCAGGGGCTCGCCAAGGCCGACAAGAAAGCCGCCCGCGTCGCCGCCGAGGGCGTGGTCGCGCTCGAGAAGTCAGCCGATGGCAAGACCGCGGCGATGGTCGAGATCAATTGCGAAACAGACTTCGTCGCCCGCGAATCGGACTTCCAGGGTTTCTCGGGTGATGTCGTCAAAGCGACGCTGGATGCCAACCCCGCCGATCTCGAGGCGCTCAATGCGCTCAAGCTCGGCTCGGGCGAGACCGTCGATGAGCGCCGCCGCGCGCTCATCGCCAAGATCGGCGAGAACATCTCGGTGCGCCGTCACGCGATTCTCAACACCGCGGGTTTCCTGGGTGCGTATCGCCATGGCACGCGGATCGGCGCGCTGGTCGCGATCGAGGGTGGCAGCGCAGAGCTCGCCTACGATCTTGCCATGCACGTCGCGGCCAGCAACCCGGACTACCTCTCGGCGGCCGATGTGCCGGCTGATATCGTCGCCAAAGAGCGCGAGATCGAAACCGAGAAGGCGCTCGCCGAAGGCAAGCCCGCCGAGATCGTCGCCAAGATGGTCGAGGGCCGTATCCGCAAGACGCTCAATGAAAAGGCGCTGCTGGGTCAGCCCTTCGTCAAAGATCCGGATCAAACCATCGAAAAACTTTTGAAGGCAGCAAAGGCTGAAATCAAGGCCTTCCGCCGTTTCGAGGTCGGTGCCGGCATCGAAAAGAAGCAGGATGACTTCGTCGGTGAAGTCATGGCGCAGGTCAAGGCAAGCAGCGGCAAGTAAAGCGCTGCAGACAACAACGAAAACCCCGCCTCGGCGGGGTTTTCTTCAACGGGAGTCAGGTGATGGCCGACCAAGGCATGCGATACAAACGCATACTCGTGAAGCTCTCCGGCGAGGCGTTGATGGGCGGGACCGATTACGGCATCGACCCCGTCGTGCTCAAGCGCATCGCCCTCGAAATCCAGGAACTGCTTGGTCTCGGCGTGCAAGTCGCCGTGGTCATCGGTGGCGGCAACATCTTCCGCGGCGAGGGGCTCGCCCGTTCGGGGATGGATCGCGTCACCGGTGATCACATGGGCATGCTCGCCACGGTCATGAATTGCCTGGCGATGCAGGATGCACTCGAGTCGGTGGGCACCCACGCCCGCGTGATGTCGGCCATCCGCATCAACGAAGTGTGCGAAGACTACATCCGGCGGCGAGCGATCCGTCATCTCGAGAAGGGACGGGTGGTGTTGTTTGCCGCGGGCACCGGCAATCCATTTTTTACCACCGACACGGCCGCTTCGCTGCGCGCCATCGAGGTCGGTGCGGAACTGCTGGTCAAGGCGACCAAGGTGAACGGAATTTATTCCGCCGATCCGATGAAGGACCCGAAGGCGGTGCGCTATCCTCGGTTGACGTTCGATCGCGTGCTCGATGAGCGCTTGAATGTCATGGATGCTACTGCGATCGTGATGTGCCGGGACAACCGGTTGCCGCTGCAGGTGTATAACCTGACGGTGGCCGGCGATCTGCTGCGCATTGCGCGCGGCGAGGATGTCGGCACCGTCGTGACCAACGACTGAGCCGTGACGAACGACCGAGGGACAGGACGATGATCGAAGATTTCAAGAAGGATGCCACCGCCCGCATGATGAAGTGCGTGCAGCAGTTCCAGGCCGACCTCAAGAAATTGCGCACCGGCCGGGCCCACCCAAGCCTGGTCGAAAATCTGAAAGTCGACTATTACGGCACCGAATCGCCGCTTTCGCAGCTCGCCAACATCAGCGTCGAAGATGCGCGCACGCTCATCATCGCGCCTTGGGACAAGAGCGCCGTACAGTCGGTCGAAAAAGCGATCTACAAGTCGGACCTCGGTCTGACGCCGAATACCGCGGGCGCCGTCATCCGCGTGCCGCTGCCGCCGCTCACCGAAGAGCGACGTCGCGACATCACCAAAGTGGTCCGCGGCGATGCCGAAGGTGCCCGCGTGGCCGTGCGCAATGTTCGGCGCGATGTGCTGCAAGATGTCAAGGAAGCACTCAAGGAAAAGATGATCAGTCAGGACGAAGAAAAGAAAGCGCAGGAAGAGATCCAGAAGCTCACCGACAAGTACGTTGCCGACATCGACGCTGCGCTCGCCGTCAAAGAAAAAGAAATCATGCAGGTCTGAGGCCGCAAGGCCCGCGCTGCCGTGGCTCTGCCGCACCACATCGCCATCGTGATGGACGGGAACGGCCGCTGGGCCGAGGCCCGGGGCGAGCCGCGCACGGCAGGGCATCGCGCGGGACTCGAGCCCGTACGCATGGTGATTCGCGAATGCGCCAAGCTCAAGATCGAGGCGCTCACGCTGTTTGCCTTCTCGAGCGAGAACTGGCGTCGCCCCGAGGCCGAGGTAGCGACGCTCATGGGGCTCTTCATGGACGCCCTCGATCGTGAGGTTGCCGAGTTGCACTCGAACGACGTTCGCTTGCGCATCATCGGCAATCGACAGCGCCTCGCCGTGCGTCTGCAGCAACGCATCGCCGAGGCCGAAGCGCTCACGGCGGACAACGCCGGCCTCAAGCTGCAGGTCGCGGTCAGTTACGGCGGACGTTGGGATGTGGTCGAGGCCGCGAAGCGTCTCGCTGCCGCGGCAGCGAGCGGTGCGCTGCGGGCGAGCGACATCGACGAAGAGCGCTTTGCGCGCGAACTGCAGCTCTATGATCTACCGGATCCGGATCTTTTCATCCGCACAGGCGGCGATCACCGGGTGAGCAATTTCCTGCTATGGAACATCGCCTACGCCGAACTCTTCTTCACCGATGTGTTGTGGCCCGACTTCAGCATCAACGAATTCCAGCTCGCCCTCGATGATTTCGCGGGGCGCGAGCGCCGCTTCGGTTTGACCGGTGCCCAGACGGGCAAATCTTCGGGCAAGACGCGATGAGTCGTTTTGCGGGTTTGCGTGAGCGCTTGATCACGGCCGTCGCACTTGCACTCACGCTGCTCGTGATTCTCTTTGCCTTGCCGCCGCTCGCGACGGTTGTCTGCATCGTCGTGGCGATACTGGGCGGCGCCTGGGAATGGTCGGCATTTCTGCACCCGCTGCGACGCGGATTGCGCATCGCCTATGTACTGCTCATTGCGCTTGGTCTGTGGGCGGCCTGGCAAGCGAGCCTGCAACCTGCCGGCTTCATCGTCTTGCTCGTCATCGCTGCGCTTTGGTGGCTGGTGGCGCTCGGCTGGATCATGCTCGCGCCGGCGCGTGGTGGTGCCGTCTCAGCGGCGATTGCCGGTGTCTGCACGCTGGTGCCGACGGGGGTGGTGCTCGCGCGACTGCGCTTCGAGGGGGAGGGCGCGTGGGTGCTGCTCTATTCTTTGCTCGTGATCATGGCCGCCGATGTCGGCGCCTACTTTGCGGGTCATCGTCTCGGTCGCACCAAGCTCGCACCGCAGGTCTCGCCCGGCAAAACCTGGGAGGGCGTGCTCGGCGGTTTTGCGGTGTCGCTGCTCGTCGCCTCGATCGGCGCTTACGGCCTCGGTTGGCCGATTGCGATCGTGCTGCCGATCGTGCTTGGTGCTGCCGCGTTTTCCGTAGTCGGCGATTTGACCGAGAGCCTCATGAAGCGGCACACCGGTCTCAAAGATAGTGGTCATCTCTTCCCGGGTCATGGCGGCGTACTCGATCGGATCGACAGCCTCTCGGCGGGCGTGCCGTTGCTGGCGCTTGGCCTCATGAAGGCGGGCTTGATCGGCGGCGGCGTGCTCGCGCTCGCCGGTCTGCCGGCGAGTGGGCTCGAGTGAGCACAGAGCAGTCTGCACCGATGGGTGTCGCGGTGCTCGGTTCGACGGGTACGATCGGTGATAACACGCTCGATGTCGTCGCGCGTCATCCCGATCGCTTTCGCATCGTCGCGCTCGGCGCGCGGCGCGATCATCAAAAATTGTTGGCGCAATGCCAGCGCTTTCGGCCCGAGGTCGCAGCGCTGGTCGAGGCCGATGCGGCCGCAGCGCTCGAGCGTGCGCTGCGCGCAGCCGGGCTGCCCACTCGCGTGCTGGTGGGCGAGGGCGCGCTCGATGAGATCGCGGCGATGTCCGCGGCGCCTTTCGTGATGGCCGGCATCGTCGGGGCGGCGGGTCTCGCCTCCTCGCTCGCGGCAGCCCGCGCCGGCAAGCGTCTGATGATCGCCAACAAGGAGCCTCTCGTGATGGCCGGGCCCATCCTGCTCAAGGCGGCCCGCGCGGGCGGGGCAACCTTGTTGCCGATCGACAGCGAACATAACGCCATCTTCCAATGCTGGCCCGCGGGCGCCGACAGTGGTCGCGCGCCGGCTGGCGTGCGGCGGATCCTGCTCACCGCTTCGGGCGGACCGTTCGTCGATTGGAGCGCCGAGGCCATCGCCGAGGCCACGCCCGAGCAGGCCTGCAAACACCCGAAGTGGGTGATGGGCCGCAAGATCTCGGTCGATTCGGCGACCCTCATGAACAAGGGCCTCGAGGTCATCGAGGCAGGCATCTTGTTCGGTCTCGCCATCGAGCAGGTCGAGGTGGTGGTGCATCGGCAGAGCCTTGTGCACTCGCTGGTCGAATACGTCGATGGCTCCATGCTCGCTCAGCTCAGCTCGCCCGACATGCGCACGCCTATCGCCCATGCGCTGGGCTGGCCGGACCGGATCGACTCCGGTGTACAATTCCTCGATCTCGCCCGCGCCGGCGTGCTGCAGTTCGAGCCCCCCGACACGGGACGTTTCCCCTGTCTGGCGCTCGCCCGGCAAGCCGCAGTGGCGGGCGGGTTGGCACCTGCCATCCTGAATGCGGCCAACGAGGTCGCGGTGGCGGCTTTCCTGGAGGGGCGTTTGAACTTCGGCGGTATCCCGGCGGTCATTGAGTCCGTGATGAACAGCCTGCCCTCGGGTCCGGCGCAGGACCTCGACACCGTGCTCGCCGCCGATGTCGCGGCGCGTCGCGCCGCGCTTGCAAGGATCGACGGCGGTGTCGCCATACCCTTGGCGTCCCAGTCGGGTGGAACTCGTTGATGGATTTTCTCTGGACCATCGTCGGCTTTGTCGTGGCCGTGAGTCTGCTCGTCACCGTGCACGAGTTCGGTCATTACTGGGTCGCGCGCAAACTCGATTTCAAGGTACTGCGTTTTTCGGTGGGGTTTGGTCCGGCGCTCTGGCAGCGCACGGCGGGCGCAGATCGCACCGAATACGTTTTCGCGGCCTTGCCGCTCGGCGGCTACGTCAAGCTGCTCGATGAACGCGAAGGGCCGGTGCCGCCCGCAGATCTCGCCCGCTCCTTCACCCGCAAAAAACCCTGGCAACGCATCCTCGTACTGCTCGCCGGTCCTGCGTTCAACATCGCCTTCGCCATTCTCGTGCTCTGGGCCATGTTGTGGATCAGCGGCGAGCCGCAGATTCGTCCGGTGGTGGGCAAGGTCGTGCCCGATTCGCTCGCGGCGCGAGCCGATCTGCGCGAGAACGACGAATTCCTGCGCATCGAAGGGCGCGAGATCGCCACCCACTCCGATGTGCTGCTCGGCTTTGTCGAGGCGCTGAGCGACGATGGGCGCATCGACATCGAAGTCCAGCGTCCGGGTTCGGGTCTGCGGGTGCTCGAATTGCGGGTCGATGACCCGGAAGTCCGCCGTGCGCTCACCGAACCCGCGGCGATGATGCGCGGCCTTGGCATGCGCTTCTGGACGCCGCCGGTGCCCGCCGAGATCGGCAAGGTCGAGACCGGCGGTCCTGCAGACCTTGCTGGGCTGCGCCCCGGCGATCGCATCACTTCGGTGGACGGTCAAGCCGTGCAGGATTTCCCCGCGCTCGTCGAAGCGGTCTCGGTGCGCCCGAACCGCGATATTGCGCTCGAGATCCTGCGTGACGGACGTCGCGAACAACTCACCGTGCGCTCGACCGCCGATCTGGTCGAAGGGCGCGAGGTCGGCCGCATCCGCGTGCAGACGCCACCGCCGCCGCCTTGGCCCGAGCGTTTCGTCACCCATCGCGACTATGGCCCGATCGAATCACTCGCGGCGGCCAGCGAGCGCGCCTGGGACATGACGGTGCTGCAGGCCAAGATGTTCGCGCGCATGCTCTTCGGTCAGGTGTCGCTCAAGAATCTGTCGGGTCCGCTGTCGATCGCCGAATATGCCGGTGAGTCGGCGCAGAGCGGTGTCGCCGAGTTCCTCGGCTTCCTGATCGTCATTTCCCTCAGCCTCGGCTTCCTGAATCTTTTGCCCATCCCCATTCTCGATGGCGGGCAGATCATCTATCAGCTCATCGAGTGGGTACGCGGTTCGCCGTTGTCGGATCGCATCCAGGCGATGGGGCAGCAGGTCGGTATCTTCCTGCTGCTGATGCTCATGGGCGTTGCCCTATTCAATGATTTTACGAGGCAGCTCGGTTGAAGATGTCGACTCGCATTGCTTTGGCTGCGATGGTGCTTGCAGCGCCCGTGTCGTTTTCCTCCGTCGCGCTCGCACAGGGGGCTGCTCCGGAGCAGGTGTTGCGGGTCGACAACATCCGTGTGGAGGGACTGCAGCGCGTCTCCGAGGGCACGGTGTACAACTACCTGCCGGTGAATATCGGTGACCGCCTGACCCCGCAGCGCGTGCGCGAGGCGATTCGTGCGTTGTACGACACCGGCTTCTTTCGCGACGTCGAATTGCGTTGGGACGGCGGCACGCTGATCGTGGCCGTGCTCGAGCGCCCCTCGATCGAGAGCTTCGAGGTCAAGGGCAACAAGGACATCAAGACCGAGGATCTGAACAAGAGTCTGCGCAACGTGGGCCTCGCCACCGGCAAGACCTTCGATCGCTCGGTGCTCGAGGACGTCAAACAATTCCTCACCGACCAGTATTTCAGTCGCGGCAAGTACGCGGTGCGCATCGATGCGCAGGTCGAGGAGGCCTCCGATAATCGCGTACGCATCAAGATCGACATCAAAGAAGGCAAGCGCGCCAAGATCCGCCAGATCAACGTAGTCGGCAACGAGTCGTTCCCGCAGGACGAGGTACTCGAAGATTTCGAGCTCAAGACGCCGAATTGGCTCTCTTGGTACAAGCAGGATGATCGCTATTCGCGCGAGTCGTTGCAGGGCGATCTCGAGAAGCTGCGTTCGTTCTACATGGACCGCGGCTACGCCAACTTCGAGATCGAGTCGACGCAGGTGGCGATCGCGCCCGAGAAAGACGACATCTTCATCACGGTGAACGTCAACGAGGGCGAGGTCTTCAAGCTCGGCGCCGTCAAGCTCGCCGGGACTTTCGTGGTGCCTGAGGAAGAGCTGAAGAACTATCTGCTGGTCAAGACCGGCGACACCTATGCCAAGAAAGACATCACGGCAACGCAACAGCTGATCCAGAATCGACTCGGACTCGAGGGCTATGCCTTCGCCAAGGTTGATCCGGTGCCAACGCCCGATGACGGCAAGAAAGAAGTCGGCATCACGTTTTTCGTTGATCCGGGCAATCGGGTCTACGTGCGTCACGTCCTTTTCAACAATGTCTCCAAAATCAACGACAACGTGCTGCGTCGCGAGATGCGCCAGCTCGAGGGCGCCTGGCTCTCGAACGTGTTGGTCGAGCGTTCCAAGCAACGCATCCAGCGTTTGCCGTACATCGAAAAAGTCGAGTTCGAAACCAAGCCGGTGCCGGGAACCCCTGATCTGGTCGACATCGAGTTCGACGTCAAGGAAGGTCCCTCGGCGCAACTCGGCGGTGGCGTCGGTTACTCCGAGTCGCAGTCCTTCATCCTCAACGGCAACTATGCCGACAGCAACTTCATGGGGACCGGCGAGCGCATCTCGATCGATCTGAACTCGGGTCGTTACTCGAAGGTTTATGGTGTCTCGCACACCGATCCTTATACGAACATCGACGGGATCGCGCGAACCTTGTCTTTCACCTATCGCGACGTGACGCAGTTCGTGTCGGCGTCCTCGGATTTCTCCTCCGAATCTTTGGCTCTGGGTGTCGATTACGGTTATCCGATCACCGAGTTTCAGGGCTTGCGAGTGGGCTTCTCCGCGCAGCGCTCATCGCTGATCACGGGCGAGGGTAGCGCGGAGCAGGCGCGCAGCTGGGTGCGCACCAATGGCGACTACCGCGTGCAGATCGTTCCGGAGCAGGATTTCGGCGGCGGCTTCGTCATTCCGGGCACCTCGCTCGATACCACGCAGTTCGATTCCTATGAGCTCGTGGTCGGTTGGACCTACGACAGCCGCAACCGTGCGCTGTTTGCCGATCGCGGCATGCGGCACACGCTCTCGCTGAGTTATGCCTTGCCGTTCAGTGATGTGCAGTACGCCACGGCCAATTATGAATACCTCCAGTTCGTCCCGCTCTTCGGGCGCTGGACCCTGGCGTTGGGCGCCGAAGTGGGTTACAGCCAGGAGCTCGGCGACACCACGGCGCCGCCGCCGTACCGCAATTTCTTTGCTGGCGGACCGGACACGGTGCGTGGGTATCGCGAGAGTCGACTCGGCCCCAAGGACAGCTTCGGCAATCCTTATGGTGGCAACCTGAAGCTAACCGCGCGCGCCGAACTCATCATCCCGACACCCGAGAAGTGGGCGACCACGGCCCGAGCGACGGTGTTCTTCGATATCGGCAACGTGTTCTCGACCCGTGATTTCTACCAGTTCACGGGGCTCGATGGCGCCACCCCGGTCGATTACAAGTTCAAGTATGATAACTTGAAGAAATCGACGGGCGTCGCAGTGCAGTGGTTGGCGCCGCTCGGCGTGTTCCGCTTCAGCTACGCGCTGCCGCTCAACACCTTCGAGGGCGATGGCGTGCGCTTTGCGGACGAGGAAGAACGGTTCCAGTTCACGATCGGCCAGGCGTTCTGATCCGATCGGTTTTCACGACATTCGATTTGCAGAGGTTGTTTCGACGATGCACAGTTTTCTCAAGTTGACGATGGCAGCGATGGTCGCTTCGGTGGCCTTTGCAGGCGCTCCGGCGATCGCGCAGCAGATGAAGGTCGGCGTGCTCGACTTCGGTCGATTGATGGACGAAAGCCCGCAGGGCAAGGCGCTGATCGAATCACTTCGCACCGAGGCTGCCGCCAAGCAGCGCGAACTGCAGGCGGCGGCGCAGTCGCTGCAGGGCAAGCGCGACAAGCTGGCCAAGGATCGGGCGACGATGACGCCGGACCAGATCTCGCGCGCCGAGAAGGATCTGCGCGATGGCGAGCGTGATCTCGCGCGGCGTCAGTCGGAAGTCAATGACGACTTCAACGCACGTCGCAACGAAGAAATGGCCAAGTTGCAGCGCACACTCATCGAAGAGGTGCGCAACTACTCCAAGGCCCAAAACTTTGATCTCGTGGTCACCGACGGTGTGATCTACGCGACTCCGGCGCTCGACATCACCCCGGGCGTACTCTCGGGGCTGCAGGCACGTCCGGCCGCGGCGGCGCCGGCGAAGCCCGCGACACGCTGAGCGCGCGGGCGACCGCGCGGCGCGGACGCGGATGGCAGGACTCACCCTTGGCGAGCTCGCGGTCCGCTTCGGGCTGACGCTCAAGGGGGACCCCGAGCGGCGCATCGATCACGTCGGCACGCTCGCTAACGCGGGCCCTTCGGGGCTCGCGTTCTTCGCCAATCCCAAACTGGTTGATCAACTCCTTGGCGCCCGCGTGGGCGCCATCGTGCTGCATCCCTCCTTGGCCGAGGCGACGCAGTTCGATTGTCTGCTGAGCTCCAATCCGCATGCGAGTTTTGCGCGCATCGCTGCGCTGCTTCACCCTTTGCCCGCGGTCGCACCCGGCATTCATCCCTCGGCGGTGATCGCCCCGGAGGCGCTCATCGATCCGAGTGCGCAGATCGGTTCGCTTGTGGTCATTGGTGCGGGCAGCCGGATCGGCGCGCGCGTGCTTATCGGGCCCGGCTGTGTGATCGGTGAGCAGGTAACGATCGCCGATGATGTACGGCTGGTCGCACGCGTGACGGTGCTCGAGCGGGTCAGCGTCGGCGCGCGCTCGATCCTGCATCCCGGGGCTGTGGTCGGCGCAGAGGGTTTTGGCTACGCGCTCGAGGGGGAGCGTTGGATTGCCGTGCCGCAAGTGGGTACGGTGCGCATTGGCGAAGATGTCGAAATCGGCGCCAACTCGGCCATCGATCGTGGCGCCCTCGATGACACGGTCATCGGTGATGGCGTGAAGATCGACAACCTCGTACAGATCGGTCACAACTGCACCATCGGTGCGCACACGGCGCTCGCGGGCAACGTGGGGCTCGCCGGCAGTTCGCATATCGGGGCGCGCTGCCGCATCGGAGGTGGTTCCGGCATCGCAGGGCACTTGACGATCTGCGACGATGTCACGCTGATGGGCACGAGCTTCGTCACGGGCGACATCCGCGAGCCGGGTATCTACGCGGGTGGCAGCATCCCGGTCGAGCGGGTCGAGGAGTGGCGCCGACTCGTCGGGCGTTTCAAACGGCTCGATACGTTGGCGCGTCGTGTCGGTGCGCTGGAGCGCGGCGAGTCCGGTGAATTTCACAGCGAGGATAGATCGTGAGCGAGAACATTACCCTCGATATCAATGCGGTGCTCAAACAATTGCCGCATCGCTATCCTTTCCTGCTGGTCGATCGCGTGCTTGAGTGTCGCAAGGGTGAGTCCATTCGGGCGCTGAAGAACGTCACCTACAACGAGCCTTTCTTCCCGGGGCATTTTCCGCATCGACCGGTGATGCCGGGTGTGATCATCATCGAAGCGCTCGCACAGACCGCCGGCATTCTCGCGTTTCAGACGGCGGGGGTGATGCCCGATGACGACACGCGTTTCTATTTCGTCGGCATCGACAAGGCGCGCTTTCGCAGGCCCGTCGAGCCCGGCGATCAACTGATTCTTACGGCCACGCTGCAACGACAGATGCGCGGGATCTGGAAGTTCGCGGCGGCGGCGTACGTGAACGATTCCGAGGTGGCCTCGGCCGAGTTGATGGTTGCGCCCGAAACGGGCAAGTCGTCAGCGGCGAACGTGGCCACCGGGGAATCGGCGCAGGGGCAGGCGTGATGGGCAGTCGTATCGATCCACGCGCGGTGATCGCGCCAGGCGCGAAGCTCGCCGATGATGTCGAGGTCGGCGCATACACGATCATCGGGCCCGACGTGGAGATCGGCCCCGGCTGCGTCATCGGGCCGCACGCGGTCATCACCGGCTGGACCACGATGGGTGCCAACAACCGCGTGTTCCAGTTCGCTTCGATCGGCGATGCGCCGCAGGACAAAAAATACGCCGGCGAGCCGACTCGCGTGCGTATCGGCAATGGCAACGTATTTCGCGAATATGTGACCGTCAATCGTGGCACTGCGAAAGACAAGGGCATCACCACGGTGGGTGATGACAACCTCTTCATGGCCTCCTCGCACGTCGCGCATGATTGCATCGTCGGTAGCCATTGCGTGTTCGCCAATCTCGCGACGCTCGCCGGGCACGTCGAAATTGACGACTGGGTGATCCTCGCGGGCTTCACCGGCGTCCATCAGTTCTGCAAGATCGGGGCGCATGCCTTCATCGCCAACAACACGGCGGTGACCCGCGATGTGCCGCCGTTCGTGATGGCCGTCGGCCACCCGGCTGAGCCGCACTCGATCAACGCCACGGGCATCGCGCGCCGCGGTTTTTCGGCCGAACAGGTGCGCAACATCAAGCACGCCTACAAGACGCTCTATCGTTCCGACCTGCCGCTCGACACCGCCATCGAGCGAATCACGCTCGCGGCGAAGGAGCAACCGGAGCTGCAGGCCTTCGTCGATTTCTTCCCGCGCTCCAATCGCAGCCTGATCCGCTGAGCATGGCCTCGCCGCTGATCGCGCTGGTGGCGGGCGAAGCCTCGGGCGATAACCTCGGCGCAGCGCTCATGGCGGCGATCCGCGAGCGTGTGCCCGGCGCGCGCTTCGTGGGTATTCCCGGGCCACGCATGCGCGAAGCCGGTTGTGAAGCGCTCGCCTCGAGCGATGAGCTTGCACTGATGGGGCTCGCCGAGATCCTCAGGCATTTGCCGCGGCTGATTCGTTTGCGGCGGCGCATGGTTCGCGAGCTCGTGGCGCGGACGCCCGCGGTCTTCATCGGAATCGATGCACCCGAGTTCAATCTGGGTTTGGCCAAAAAATTGAAGTCGCGGGGTATCGCGACGGTGCAATACGTCAGTCCGCAGGTGTGGGCATGGCGGCAGGGGCGGGTGCGCGGTATCGCGGCGGCTTGCGATCGAATTCTTTGTCTGCTGCCGTTCGAGCCGGCGTTCTACGCAGCGCACGGCGTCAATGCGCGCTTCGTCGGTCATCCGCTCGCCGATCAGTTTCCGCTCGAGCCCGATCGTGCGGCGGCGCGCGAGGCGCTCGGCATCGCGCCGGCAGCGAAGGTGGTCGCGATCCTGCCCGGCAGTCGCTTGGGTGAAGTCTCGCGTCTGGCGGCGCCGTTCATCGCCACAGCAGCGTGGTTGCGCGCGCGGCGAGCGGATCTGCAGTTCGTTGCGCCGCTCGCGACTGTGGCCACTCGGGTTTGCTTTGAGACCGAGCTTGAGGCGGCGCGCCGGTCCGACCCCGCAGGCGCTGCCTCAGCCGCGGCGTTGACGATCAAAGTTCTCGACGGCCAATCGCGGCTCGTGCTCGCGGCCGCCGATGTCGTGTTGCTCGCCTCCGGCACGGCGACGCTCGAGACCTTGCTGACGCGGCGCCCCATGGTGGTCGCCTACAAGCTCGCGCCGCTCACCGCTTTTCTGTTGCGACGACTCGGGCTCGTGAAGGTGCAGTATTTCGCGCAGCCCAATCTGCTCGTGGGGCGCGAGGTCGTACCGGAGTTTTTTCAGGAGGCGGTGACGCCCGAGGCGCTCGGCGCCGCGGTGCTCCGTTGGCTCGAGCAGCCTGCCGATCTCGCCGCCCTCGAAGACTCCTTTGCCACCGTGCACCGCGAACTGCGGCGGGGCGGTGCCGGGCTCGCGGCCGAGGCGGTACTCGAGCTGCTGCCTCGATGAGCGATTGGACCGCAGGCGTCGATGAGGCGGGTCGTGGCCCACTTGCCGGACCGGTCGTCGCTGCCGCGGTCATTCTCGATCCGACCCGCGCTATCGACGGGCTCGCCGATTCCAAAGCGCTGAAAGCCGCCGAGCGTGAGGCTTTGGCGCCGCTCATTCGCGAGCGCGCGGTCGCCTGGGGCGTGGGGCTCGCGAGTCCTGCCGAAATCGACGCCATCAACATCTTGCAGGCGACGCTGCTGGCGATGCGCCGGGCAGTGCTCGCACTGTCCGTTCGGCCGACCCACCTCGAGATCGATGGCAACCGGCTACCTGATCTAGCGGGCCTCCCGGGCATACGCTCGGCGGTGGCCATCGTCAAAGGCGACAGCAAGGTGGCGGCCATCAGTGCCGCTTCGATTCTCGCCAAGACAGTGAGAGATAACGTTATGGAACAATTGGATACGCGATTTCCCGAATATGGTTTCGCGATCCACAAGGGCTATCCGGTGCCGCAGCATCTGGCAGCGCTCGAGCGCCATGGCGTCTCGGCCGTGCACCGGCGCAGCTTCGGACCGGTAAGATCGCGACTCAGATGACCGCCTTCGTTCACCTCCGTTTGCACACCGAATACTCGCTGGTCGACAGCGTGGTGCGCATCGCCGATCTGGTCGAGCGGGCGGCGGGCGAGGGCATGCCTGCGGTCGCCGTGACCGACCAGAACAACCTCTTCGCGATGGTCAAGTTCTACAAGGCGGCGATGGAGAAGGGGGTCAAGCCGATCATCGGCGTCGACCTGCTGGTCGCCGAGCCCGGTGAGCGCAACCCGCCCTCGCGGATCGCGTTGCTCTGCCAAAACGAAATTGGCTACCGCAATCTCACCCGTCTCGTCTCGCGGGCTTATCTCGAAGGTCAGCAGCGTGGTCTGCCACGCATCGAGCGCAGCTGGCTCGATGCAGAGATGACCCAAGGTTTGATTGCCTTGTCCTGCGGCGCCGAGGGCGATGTGGGTCGGGCGCTGCTCGCCGGCAAGACCAGCGACGCGCAGCGCGCACTCGATTTCTGGTGCGCGCTCTTTGGCGATCGGTATTACCTCGAGGTCAGTCGTCTCGGGCGCGACGAGGAGGAGCGCTTGCTCGCTTCGACCGCATCGCTCGCCCTTGCGGCGGGTGTACCGCTGGTCGCCACCAACGATGTGCGCTTCCTCGCCGCCAGCGATTTCGATGCGCACGAGGCGCGGGTCTGCATTCATGAGGGCAGCCTGCTCGGCGATCCGAGCCGGCCGCGTCACTACACACGGCAGCAATATCTGCGCTCCGCCGCCGAGATGGTCGAGCTTTTCGCCGATTTGCCTGAAGCGCTCGAGAACTCGGTGCAGATCGCGCGGCGTTGCAGTCTCGTCTTGCAGCTCGGCGAGAGTCAGCTGCCTGCGTATCCCGTGCCCGCAGGGCAGAGCACCGAAGATTTTCTGCGCGCCGAGTCGGCTCGCGGTCTCGAGGCGCGCTTCGCGCGACTCGCGGGCGTGGACGCGGCGGCTTATCGGGAGCGACTCGACATCGAGCTCGAAGTCATCTGCAAGATGGGCTTCGCCGGATATTTTTTGATCGTCGCCGATTTCATCCGTTGGGCGCGCGAGAACGGCGTGCCGGTGGGCCCCGGTCGTGGCTCGGGCGCCGGGTCGCTCGTGGCGTATTCGCTCGGCATCACTGACATCGACCCGCTGCAGTACGACCTGCTGTTCGAGCGCTTCTTGAATCCCGAGCGCGTGTCGATGCCCGACTTCGACGTCGACTTTTGCATGGACGGCCGCGATCGGGTCATCGAGTACGTCGCCGACAAGTACGGGCGCAAGCGCGTCTCGCAGATCATCACCTACGGCACCATGGCCGCGAAGGCGGTGGTGCGCGATGTCGGGCGCGTGCTCGGTTTCGGCTACGGCTATGTCGATCGCATCGCCAAACTCATCCCCTTCGAGCTCGACATCACGCTCGATGCGGCGCTCGAGAAGGAGCCCGAGCTGCGCAAGCTCTACAAGCAGGATGAGGAGGTCAAAAATCTCATCGACCTTGCCAAGTCCCTCGAGGGCTTGACGCGTAACGCCGGCAAGCATGCGGGCGGCGTGGTGATCGCGCCCTCGATGCTCGAGGACTTTGCGCCACTCTATTGCGAAGAAGGTGGCGGCAGTGTCGTCACGCAGTTCGACAAGGACGACGTCGAGGCGGCGGGTCTCGTCAAATTCGACTTTCTCGGGCTGCGCACGCTGACCATCATCGAGCACGCGGTGCGCACCATCACGGCGGCAGGTACGTCGCTCGATATGGCACTGCTGCCCATGGACGATGCGGCGACCTACCAGTTGCTGAAAAACTGCGAGACCACCGCGGTTTTCCAGCTCGAATCGCGCGGCATGAAAGATCTCGTGCGCCGCCTGCAACCCGATCGCTTCGAGGATATCGTTGCACTGGTCGCGCTCTTTCGACCCGGCCCGCTGCAGTCGGGCATGGTGGATGATTTCATTGCCCGCAAGCACGGGCGCATCGATGGCCCGATTGATTATTTGCACCCGAGCCTCGAGAGCGTGCTCAAGCCGACTTATGGCGTGATCCTCTATCAGGAGCAGGTCATGCAGATCGCGCAGGTGCTCGCCGGCTACAGCCTGGGGGGCGCCGATTTGCTGCGTCGGGCGATGGGCAAGAAAAAGCCCGAGGAGATGGCGAAGCAACGCAGCATTTTCGTCGAGGGCGCGAAGGGACAAGGCGTGCCCGAGGCACAGGCGACTTATATCTTTGACTTGATGGAGAAGTTCGCCGGCTACGGGTTCAACAAATCGCACTCGGCGGCCTATGCGCTGCTGTCCTATCAGACGGCGTGGCTGAAGGCGCACCATCCCGAGGCCTTCATGGCCGCAGTGCTCTCGGCCGACATGGACCACACGGACAAGGTGGTCACCATCAAAGACGAATGTGATCGGATGGGGATCGAGGTCTTGCCGCCCGACATCAATGCCTCCGACTACGCTTTCGTGGTCGCGGCGCCGCAGCAAGTTCGCTACGGACTCGGAGCGATCAAGGGTGTGGGACGCGCAGCGGTCGAAGCCATCACGGGCGAGCGCAGTGTGGGCGGCGCTTATCGCAGCCTCGAAGATCTTTGTCGCCGGCTCGATCTGACCAAGCTCAATCGGCGCGTGCTCGAAGCGCTGATCCGCTCGGGCAGTCTCGATTCTTTGGGTGTCAATCGTGCAACGCTCATGGCGCGCCTGCCTGCGGCGATGCAACTTGGCGATCAGGCGACGCGTGCCGTCGAGACAGGTCAGGTCGATCTCTTTGCGCTCGGCGATGCACCGGGCGCTGCCGAGGCGAGCGCCGAGGCGGTGCCTGCGCAGCCCGAATGGGGCGAGTCGGTGCGTCTCGCGGGCGAGCGTGAAACGCTGGGGCTTTATCTCACCGGGCATCCCTTGTCGCGATACGAAAAGGACCTTGCGCGTTTTGTCACCGCGCGAATTGCCGATTTGCTGAGTGATCGACCCTCGCAGGGTTCGCCGGAGCGGGGTTTCTTTGGCGGTCGGTCTGCGGCGATCGCGGGTTACATCCACGAAGTACGCAAGCGCGGCAATCGGACTTCGATCGTGCTCGATGACCGCACTGGCCGCATGGAAGTCACGTTCTTCGACGAGGTACTGCAGAAATTCCGTGATCTCGTGGTCAAGGATGCGCTCGTGCTCATCGAGGGACAGTTGCGCTTCGATGAACAGGGTGACACTTGGCGGCTCTCGGCCAAGCAGGTCACCGAGCTCGATCGCGCCCGCGAGCAACAGGCGCAGCGCATCGTGTTGCTCTGGCCGCGGGCGAACGGCAGCGATCAGGGTTTGATGCTGCAGCGACTCGCCGAGACGTTGGCGGCGCATCGTCCCGGGCCCTGTGCCGTCGGGGTGCGTTACACGGGGCCGCAGGCGGCGGGCTCACTCGAGCTTGGGGCAGAGTGGAAGGTGCGGGCGAGTCCGGCGCTCATCGAGGCACTGGAGCAATTGGTCGGTGCCACGGGAGTGCGCGTGGTCTACGGGCCGCCCGTGGGCACGCCAAGCTCTGCTTACGGTTGAAAGCGACTCACCCGCCCCGTAATCTGCGGCGATGCCGATCAATTTCCTCGATTTTGAGCAACCGATCGCCGAACTCGAAGCGAAGATCGAGGAGTTGCGCCATGTGACTGCGGGCGCGGGCGTCAACGTACAAGACGAGATTGTTCGTTTACAGGGCAAAAGCGATCAGCTCACCCGCAGCATCTTCTCGAAACTCAGTCCCTGGCAGATCACGCAACTCGCCCGTCACCCGCAGCGACCCTACACCCTCGATTACCTGAATCAGGTATTCACGGAATTCGAGGAGCTGCATGGCGATCGCATGTTCGGCGACGATCAGGCGCTGATCGGCGGTCTCGCGCGACTCGATGGCGAGGCGGTGATGGTGATTGGTCACCAGAAAGGGCGCGACACCAAGGAGCGTGTGCGGCGCAACTACGGCATGCCGAAGCCCGAGGGCTACCGCAAGGCGCTGCGCCTGATGCACATGGCCGAACGTTTTGGCTTGCCACTGATCACTTTCATCGATACGCCAGGCGCTTATCCGGGGCTCGACTCCGAGGAGCGCGGTCAGAGCGAGGCGATTGCGCGCAATCTTTTCGAGATGGCCAAGCTGCGTGTGCCGGTGGTAAGTCTCGTCATCGGCGAGGGTGGATCGGGCGGTGCCCTGGCAATCGGCATCTGCGATCGACTGCTGATGCTGCAGTTCAGCACTTATTCGGTGATCTCGCCGGAGGGCTGTGCCTCGATTCTTTGGAAGAGTGCAGACAAGAAAGAAACCGCGGCCGAGGCGATGGGTCTCACGGCAGATCGGTTGCGTTCGCTGGGGCTGGTCGACGAAGTAATCGGCGAGCCACTCGGCGGCGCACATCGCAACCCGCGGGTCATCGCATCCTCGGTCAAGGATGCGCTGAGCCGGCACCTCGGCGAGTTGCGGACCAAATCCACCGAAACTTTGCTCGCCGAGAGATCGCGGCGCCTCGCGGGTTTCGGCGTGTACTCCGAGGAGCGCGGCTGAGCGCGGCCGCCGAACTGCGCGCGCGACTTGGGGTCATCCTCGAGTCCTTGGCGCGCGAAACCCCCTTGTCCGGCTGGCGCGTCGCACTGAGCGGTGGCGTCGATTCGGTCGTGCTGCTTGCCGCGTTGGTCGATCTGCGTCGCTCACGCAAGCGTTGGCGTGACGTACCGCTGCGCGCCTTGCATGTGCATCACGGTCTGCGTCCGGCTGCAGACGACTGGGCCCGTCACTGCCGGACCTTGTGCCGTGAACTGGGTGTGCCGCTGCAGGTGCGCCGTGTTCGGGTGGCCAGCGGAACGGGTGCGTCGCTCGAGGCCGAAGCGCGCCGCGCGCGCTATGCGGCGCTCGAGCGCGGCCTGCGTCGCGACGAGTGGCTGCTGACCGCGCATCATGTCGATGATCAGCTCGAGACCATGCTGCTGCAATGGATGCGCGGGGCGGGTGTCGCTGGGCTCGCTGCGATGCCGCAGCGTGCGGCTTTCGCTCGCGGTTGGCTGATGCGACCGCTGTTGTCGATGTCGCGCGACGAGCTGCTGCTCCTTGCCCGCGCGCAGCGACTCGCCTGGGTCGAGGACGACAGCAACGTCGATGAGCGCTTTGAGCGCAACTACGTACGCGCGCGGGTTTTACCGATCCTGCGCGCCCGTTGGCCGGCGGCGGCGCGGGTCGCGGCGCGTAGCGCCGGACATCTTGGCGAGGCAAAAGAGCTGCTCGAAGAAATCGCCGCGCTCGATGTCGCGGGCCTCTGCGCGCCGGGCGGGGCGGTCGAGTTGTCGAAGTTGGCGTCGCTCTCCATAGCGCGTCAACGCAACGCGTTGCGCCACTGGCTTACAGCGCGCGGGCTGACGATGCCCGATACCGTGCACCTTGAGCGCATTCGCGTGGAGTTATCTGCGGCGCGCACTGACGCACAGCCCTTGGTGCGGTGGGCGGGCGGTGAAGTGCGGCGCTTTCGTGGACGACTGTATGCGTTCACAGCGGCCCAGTCAGCCGCACTCGCGCTGCGGCCCCATGAGGCGCAGCGGGCCTTACTACAACCCTCACTACAACCCTCACTTGAACTCTGGGATTGGCGTCGACGAAAACGCTTCGAACTTGCCGAGAACCGCGGTGTGTTACGTCTCGTGGCCGACCCGCACGGCAACATCGACGGGGCGAAGTTGCCGGCCAAACTGTGGGTTGGCCTACGCGCGGGCGGCGAAAAAATTCGCATCGTAGCGTCCGGTCCGCATCGCGCTGTCAAAGAGCTGCTGCGCAATGCGGCCGTGCCGCCCTGGGAGCGCGAGCGTTTGCCGCTACTGCACGCTCAGCCTGCGGGGGGTGTGTCCACCGACGCATCAGGTTCTGCGCAGCCCGCTTCTGCACTGATCGCCGTGGGCGATCTCTTCGTCGATGCATCCGTCCAGGTTCGTCTCGAGGCGCCCCCGACGCGCGGGCGATTTCGGCTGGAATGGGAAGGCCGTTTTTGGTAATCTGACTTCCCGTCGTGCCGGTGTTTGCGCCGGCGCTTTATCTGCGGCGGTTCCCCATGCCTCGTTTCGTGTTTGTCACTGGTGGTGTCGTTTCTTCTTTGGGGAAGGGCATCGCTTCCGCCTCGCTGGCGGCCATTCTCGAGGCGCGCGGTCTCAAGATCGCCATGGTCAAGCTCGACCCCTACATCAACGTCGATCCCGGCACCATGAGCCCGTTCCAGCACGGCGAAGTGTTCGTGACCGACGATGGCACCGAGACCGATCTCGATCTCGGACATTACGAGCGCTTCGTGCGCACCGTCACGGGTCGTCACAGCAACTTCACCACTGGCCGAATCTATGAGCGCGTGATCGCCAAGGAGCGGCGCGGCGATTACCTCGGCGCCACCGTGCAGGTCATTCCGCACATCACCGATGAGATCAAGGCGAGCATCATGCTGGGCGCGGGTGATGCCGATGTCTGCATGGTCGAGATCGGCGGCACCGTGGGTGACATCGAGTCGCTGCCTTTCCTCGAGGCGATCCGTCAGATCGGCGTCGAACTCGGCCGCAGTCAAGCGATCTTCATGCACCTCACGCTGGTGCCGGTGGTGGGCGGCGGCCACGAGATCAAGACCAAGCCGACGCAGCACTCGGTCAAAGAATTGCGCGGCATCGGTATCCAGCCCGACATTCTTCTTTGCCGCGCACAGCACCCGTTGCCTGCCGAGCATCGACGCAAGATCGCGCTCTTCACCAATGTCGAGGAGCGCGCGGTCATCTCTGCCATCGACGCGCGCGACATCTACGAGATTCCGCTGCTGCTGCACGAGCAGGGGCTCGATGACATCGTGGTCGAGAAGCTCCGTCTCGAGTCCGTCGCCAAGCCGGCCGATCTTTCGGCGTGGCAGGCCGTGGTCGAAGCCAAGGCGAATCCGCGTGGCGAGGTGGATATCGCCATGGTCGGCAAGTATGTGCAGAACCGCGACTCCTATCTGTCGCTCAACGAGGCGTTGACGCATGCGGGCGTGCAAAATCGCACAACCGTCAATATCCATTTCATTGAATCGACCGATCTCGAGGAACAGGGAACGAGCGTACTCGAGAAAATGGATGCCATTCTCGTGCCCGGTGGCTTCGGTGAGCGTGGCGTCGAGGGCAAGATTGCCGCGGTGCGCTTTGCTCGCGAGCGCAAGCTGCCGTATCTGGGAATCTGTCTCGGCATGCAACTCGCGGTGATCGAGTTCGGTCGGCACGTGCTTGCGCTCGAGGGCGCCACTAGTACCGAGTTCAATCGCGCGACGCCACATCCGGTGATTGCACTCATCACCGAGTGGCAGGATGCCGCGCGTGGCGCGCAGGCGCGCGATGAGTCCTCGAACCTCGGCGGCACGATGCGTCTCGGCGGTCAGGATGTGCTGGTGGCGGCAGGCTCGCGGGCCCGCGCGCTCTATGGTCGCGACATCATTCGCGAGCGCCATCGTCACCGCTACGAATTCAACAACACGTACCTCGAGCGTTACCGCGCGGCGGGTCTGCGTTTTTCCGGCATGTCGCGTGACGATCTGGTCGAGATCGTGGAGCTTCCCGATCATCCGTGGTTTGTGGCCACGCAGTTTCACCCGGAGTTCACCTCCAATCCGCGCGACGGCCACCCGCTTTTCAGCGGCTTCATCGCCGCGGCGCGCGCGCAACATGAGGGTCGTCATCCATGAAGCTCGCCGGTGTCGAAGTCGGTGCGCAGCAACCGCTGTTCCTGATCGCGGGGCCTTGCGTGATCGAGAGCGCAGCGCTCTGCGAAGAGATCGCCGGGCGACTGTGCGAGATTACTCGTCCGCTCGGTGTGCCCTATATTTTCAAGGCTTCTTACGACAAGGCGAACCGCTCCTCACGGACGAGCTTTCGCGGTCCCGGGATCGAAGCCGGGCTCAAGGTACTCGAAGGCATCCGCACGAAGTTTGGCGTACCGGTGCTCACCGACGTTCACGAAGACACGCCGCTGCCCGAGGTGGCTGCTGTCGTCGATGTGCTGCAGACGCCGGCTTTTCTTTGTCGGCAGACCAACTTCATCGTCGCTGCCGCCTCGCAGGGCAAGCCGGTCAACATCAAGAAAGGTCAGTTCCTCTCGCCTTGGGAGATGCAAAACGTCGTCGACAAGGCGCGCTCCAGCGGCAACGACTCGATCATGGTCTGCGAGCGTGGTTTCTCTTTCGGGTACAACAATCTCGTTTCCGACATGCGCTCCCTCGCGGTGATGCGGCGCACCGGTTGTCCTGTGGTCTTCGATGCCACGCACTCCGTGCAGTTGCCGGGCGGGCAGGGTAGTGCGTCGGGTGGTCAGCGGGAGTTCGTGCCTGTGCTCGCGCGCGCCGCCGTGGCCGCAGGTGTCGCCGGTGTCTTCATGGAAACTCACCCCGATCCGTCCAAGGCCCTCTCGGACGGACCGAACGCCTGGTCGCTCGCTCGCATGGCGTCACTGCTCGCAACGCTGGTCGAGCTCGACCGCACCGTCAAATCCACACCCTTCGAGGAAGACTCCGAATGAGCCGTATTGCCGACATCCGCGCGCGCGAAATCATTGATTCACGCGGCAACCCCACGGTCGAAGCCGACGTCATTCTCGCAAACGGCGCGGTCGGCCGAGCCGCGGTGCCCTCGGGCGCGTCGACCGGCACGCGCGAAGCCGTCGAGCTGCGCGATGGTGACAAGAAGCGCTATCTCGGCAAGGGTGTACTGAAGGCGGTGCACAACGTCAACACCACGATCCGCCGCGCCCTCACCAAGCGTGATGCGCGCGACCAGCAGGACATCGATGCGCGACTGATTGCGCTCGACGGCACGGAGAACAAAAGCCACCTTGGTGCCAACGCGCTGCTTGCGGTCTCGCTCGCCACAGCGCACGCCGCCGCGCAGGATGCCGATATGGCGCTGTGGCGTTATCTCGCCGGCAAGCGCAAGCCGGTCATGCCGGTGCCGATGATGAACGTCATCAACGGCGGCGCGCATGCCGACAACAGCCTCGACATCCAGGAGTTCATGATCCTGCCGGTCGGTGCCAAAGATTTCAGTCACGCGCTGCAGATGGGTGCCGAGGTGTTCCACACCCTCAAGGGCATCCTCAAGGGCAAGAAGCTGACCACGGCAGTGGGCGATGAGGGCGGCTTCGCCCCCGATCTCGCCTCGAACGAAGCGGCGCTCAAGTTGCTGTTGCAGGCGATCGAGAAGGCCGGTTATCGACCGGGGCGCGACATCTACCTCGGGCTCGATGTGGCGAGCTCCGAGTTCTTCAAGGACGGCAAGTACGCGCTGCATGGCGAAGGGCGTGCGTTCACGCCTGCGCAGTTTGCACAGTACCTCGCGAAGCTCGCGGCCAAGTATCCGATCATCACCATCGAAGATGGCATGGCCGAAGGCGATTGGCAGGGTTGGGCGGGCCTGACCAAGGCGCTTGGCAAGCGTTGTCAGCTCGTCGGTGACGATCTCTTCGTGACCAATACCGGCATTCTTGCCGAGGGCATCCGGCAGGGTATCGCCAACTCCATCCTCATCAAGGTGAATCAGATCGGTACGCTGACCGAGACCCTCGAGGCGATTGCGATGGCGACCGGTGCGGGTTATTCAGCGGTGATTTCGCATCGCTCGGGCGAGACCGAAGACACGACGATTGCCGATATTGCCGTGGCGACCGCCGCGACGCAGATCAAGACCGGTTCGATGTCGCGTTCTGATCGCGTTGCCAAGTACAACCAGCTGTTGCGTATCGAGGAAGAACTCGGCGGCAAGGCGCGTTATGCCGGGCGTGAGGCTTTCCCGATAAAGATCTGATGCAACAGGGGTTTATTTTGCATCGGTCGACGTTTACCATGCGCGCTCAATGACCAAGTGGTTCGCCGGTGTGTTGGTGTGCCTGACGGTGCTGCTGCAGTACCGCATTTGGTTGTCCGACGACGGCGTGCGTGAAGCCTATCGGCTGCGCCAAGCCGTCGCTCAGCAAAGCGGCACCAATGCCGATCTCAAGCGCCGCAACGAACAGTTGGCAGCCGAGGTCGCCGATCTCAAGGCGGGCATGAGCGCCATCGAAGAACGTGCCCGCAGCGAACTCGGCATGATCGGGCAGGGCGAGTCCTTCTATCAGGTCGTGCCCAAGGTCGTCACGGTGCCCGCGGCGCCGGTCGACGCCTCGCCCACGCGCACGGCGCAACGCTGAGTCCCGCGCCTTGAGCCGACCCCATTACTGGCTCGTCATGCCGGCGGCCGGGCGGGGCAAGCGGCTCGGGGCCGAACTTCCCAAGCAATATCTGCCGCTCGCCGGGCGCAGCATGCTCGAGTGGTCGCTGCAGATTTTTTTGACCGATTCGTCCTGTCGTGGCGCGGCAGTCGCGTTGTCACCGGGCGATGAACATTGGCCTGCGCTGCGCGCTCGTCTCGCGCGCGCGGTGATCGAGGCGCCGGGCGGCACCGAGCGTAGTGATTCGGTTCGCCAGGCAATCGAAACGCTGCGCACGCGCGGTGCCGATGAGGCCGACTGGGTGCTGGTGCACGATGCAGCGCGGCCCTGCGTGACGCGCGCCGAAGTCGATGCTTTGCTACAGGGTGTGGCGCGTGAAGACAGCGCCGGGCAAGCGCCGCTCGGCGGTGGGCTTCTGGCCTTGCCGCTTGCCGACACACTGAAGCGCGGCGTGACCGAGGCGGGTAGCGTCATTAGCGGCGAAACCGTGCCGCGCGAGGGCTTCTGGCGCGCGCTGACTCCGCAAATGTTTCGTCTGGGTGCGTTGCTCGCCGCCTTGCGCGCCGCCGCATCCGCCGGTCGCGTCCCGACCGATGAAGCGCAGGCGATGGAGTGGTTAGGCGCAAAGCCGCGACTCATCACCGGAGAGTCGACTAATCTCAAAGTAACGACGGCTGCGGATCTGGCGCTCGCCGAGGGCATACTGCGCGCGCGTGCCAGCGCGGGAGGACAGTCGTGATTCGGGTCGGATCGGGTTTTGATGTGCATGCCTTTGGGTCGGGTGACCATGTCATGCTGGGGGGCGTGCGCATACCGCATGATGCCGGCGTGATTGCACACTCCGATGGCGATGTGTTGCTGCACGCCTTGTGCGATGCGCTCCTGGGCGCGGCCGCCTTGGGCGACATCGGACAACATTTTCCGGACACCGAGCCGCGTTGGCGCGGTGCAGCCAGTACACAGTTCGTGCAGCACGCGGTGTTGCTGCTGCAAGAGCGTGGCTATCGAATCGTCAATGCCGATCTCACGCTGCTCTGCGAAGCGCCGCGGATCGCGCAGCACCGCGAGGCGATTCGTGCCGAGGTCGCGCGTCTGCTCGAGCTTGGTCTCGATGCTGTCAATCTGAAGGCGACCACCACCGAGAAACTGGGTTTTCTAGGGCGTCGCGAAGGCTTGGCGGCCGAAGCGATCGTGCTCATCGAAAAACCGTGAGCGAACCAACTTCTCTGCCCGTCTCGCCAGGCGACGATTGGCGCGAGTTGGCGCTGGCGCCGCCACGCGTCGTTGAACCACCCGCGGGTCGTGCGCGGCTGCGCGTCGAACTCGAAGATTTCCAAGTCGATGAGGAACTCGGCTTCGTTGCCTCGGGGCAGGGCGAACATGTACTGCTGCAGGTGCGCAAGCGCGGCGCCAATACCGGCTGGGTCGCTCGCGAACTCGCCAAGCTCGCCGGGGCGCGCGATTTTGATGTGGGTTATGCAGGCCTGAAGGATCGACGCGCCGTTACCACCCAATGGTTCACGGTTCCCGCGCGGCGGCGTTCGGCGGCCGAGTGGTCTCTGGTGAGCGGCGAGGGTTTCGAGGTGCTCGTTGCGCAGCCGCATGTGCGCAAACTGCCGCGCGGTGCGCTCGCGGCCAATCGATTCCGCATCGTGCTGCGTGATTTCTTTGGCGATGCGACAGCGCTCGAGCGCAGGGTGGCCGAGATCGCCGGGTCAGGCGTGCCCAATTATTTTGGGCCGCAGCGTTTTGGTCGCGACCTTGGCAACCTCGAGCGGCTCATGCAGGGCGGTCCTGCGGGTTCTGCTGCGGGTTCTGCTGCGGGCTCCGGCGCCGCTGCCGGATTTGAGTTGTCGGCAGCCCGCAGTCTGATTTTCAACGCCGTGCTGGCCGCCCGTGTGCGCCGCGGCGATTGGCAGCGGCTTCACGTCGGAGAGCGCGCGAATCTCGACGGCAGCAACTCGAGCTTTCTCGTCGAGTCGATAGAGCCCGTGATCGAGGGGCGTCTCGCGAGTCTCGATATTCATCCGACCGGGCCTTTATTCGGTCGCGGTGAGAATGGTATCGGCGGTGAGATTGCCGCGCTCGAGGCGGATATCGCCGCGCAATTTCCGGCGCTGACCGCGCGTCTGCTCGGTGATCGGCTCGATTCTGCGCGACGTCCGCTGCGAGTCGCAGTGCGTGATCTTGCGCTCGAGTGGATCGAACCCGGTCGTACGGTCTGCTTGAGTTTTCGCCTTCGCCCCGGCAGCTTTGCCACCACTGTGCTGCGCGAGTTGCTTGACGATGCAGCGGGTATTGCAGGAGAGGAAGAACATGCTTGAGATCACAGATCACGGTAATGTGCGCGAGATCCGTCTGGCGCGTCCCCCGGTGAATGCACTGAATAGTGCGCTGCTGCAGTCGCTCGAGCAGGCTGTGATCACCGCCGAGTCGGATTCGATGTCCGCGGCGGGCCCGCGCGTGATCGTGCTCTCGGGGGCCGCCGGCATGTTCTCCGCGGGTCTCGATGTGCGCGAAATGAACTCCGGCGAGGCGGCGGTCCGCGAGCTCGTGCTGGCGTTTGCGCGTGCACAACTGGCCGTCGTGCGCTCGCGATTACCGATTATCGCGGCCATCACCGGGCACAGCCCGGCGGGTGGCGCTGTGCTCGCTCTGCTTTGTGATCATCGCATCATGGCCGAGGGCAAGTTCCGCATCGGCCTCAACGAAGTGCAGGTCGGCCTCTATCCGGGAGAGCTCATCTTTCGTGTGCTCGAGCGTGTGGTCGGCACGCAGCGCGCGGTGTCGTGGTTGCCGCGCGGCGCACTGGTCAGTGGTGCCGAAGCGCTCGCTGCGGGTTTCGTCGACGAGCTCGTGGAGCCGACACAAGTCGTGCCGCGCTCGCTCGTATTGGCCGCCGAGATCGCTGCGCTGCCGCCCAAGGTCTATGCGCGCACGCGTGCGCTCGTGAGGCGCGATTTGTTGCGGCTGTTCGAGGCGCCTCCTGAGAGTCTCGAGTCGTTGATGGAAGAGGGCTGGGTGACCGACGAGACCCGCGAGCGCATGGCGAAACTGCTCGCGCCGCGCGCGGGCTGACGACGCTCGAGCTAGCTCTGCAGCAGCACGTAAATTGCGCCGGTGCCACCATCCACCTGCCGCGCCGAACAGAAGGCGATGACCGGATCGGTGCGACGCAGGATAACGTTGACCGCCTGCTTGATCACCGGGCCGCGCGGACCCGAGCCCAAACCCTTGCCATGAATGATGCGCACGCACCGACATTGGCGTGCGATGGCTCGCGCGAGAAAATCGCGCAAGGCCTGCTTGGCTTCGGGGACGGTGAGGCCGTGCAGATCGAGTTCGGATTCGACACGATAATGACCGCGCCGCAGGCGACGCATCACCGCATCCTGAATTCCACCCCGACGAAAGGTGAGCTCGTCGCCGAATTCGACATCAAGGTCCGCTGGCGTCAGCTGCAGACTGTCCTCGAGAACTTCGGCCTCTCCGAGACGACGGAAAAGGGCGCGAGGTTTCGGTTTCGGACGATGCGGACGGATGCGCGGCTCGCTGCGCAGCGGGCGTGCGCCCTTGACCGCATCGCGAAAAGTCCGGACATCTTCGTCGGAGGGCTTGCGCATCCTGCTACCTCGAATCCAGAGGTTTCAGTATATTGTCCGCCCTCCCGGGTCTCCAAGAAAAAAACTCGATGAAAATCCTCGTGAGCAACGACGATGGGTATCGGGCGCCCGGCATCCTTGCCTTGCGCCAGTCGCTCGCGGGTCTCGCCGAACTTACGGTCGTGGCGCCGGAACGCAATCACAGCGGCGCGAGCAACGCGCTCACCCTCGAGCATCCGCTGCGCGTTACCGAAGTCGAGGAGAGATCCTATTTCGTCACCGGGACGCCCACCGATTGCGTGCACCTTGCCATGTCCGGGCTATTCGATTTCGAGCACGACATGGTGGTCTCGGGAATCAACAACGGCGAGAACCTTGGCGACGACGTGCTTTATTCAGGCACAGTGGCTGCGGCGATCGAGGGGCGTTTTCTCGGTCTGCCGACGGTCGCGCTGTCCCTGCGTCGCCCCGAGCACGGCGAGATGGATTACGCCGCTGCGGCGCAGGTTGCGCGCTTGATCGTGCAGCGTCTGCTCGAGCATCCGCTCGATCGCAACATGATCCTCAACGTCAATATTCCGCATCGACCTTACGGCGAGCTGCGCGGATTTGTGACCACGCGACTCGGTCATCGTCACCGCGCCGAACGTGCGGTAAAGGCCATGGATCCGCGTGGTCGTGTGGTGTACTGGGTCGGCGCGGCAGGCGAGGGGCAGGATGATGGCGAAGGCACGGATTTTCACGCGGTCGCCAACGGTTTCGTATCCGTCACGCCGCTGCAAGTCGATCTGACTCGCTATGCCGCGCTCGAGACAGTGCGCGACTGGCTCGAAGGCTTGGGTTAATGATGGATCAACGCCTCAACGGCATCGGCATGACCTCGGCGCGCACGCGCGAGCGACTCGTGCAGCGCTTGATGGAGCAGGGGGTAAAGAACCCCGCGGTGCTTGATCGCATCCGCAATGTACCGCGCCATATTTTTGTTGATGAGGCGCTCGCGAGTCGCGCTTACGAAGACACAGCCTTGCCGATCGGCTTTGGCCAGACGATCTCGCAGCCCTACATCGTGGCGCGCATGACCGAGGCCTTGCTTGAGGCAGGGCCGGTGAGCAGCGTGCTCGAAGTCGGCACCGGATGTGGCTATCAGACCGCAGTACTCGCGACACTTGTACCGCGCATTTTCACCATTGAGCGCATCGAGCCGCTGCTCCTTCGCGCCAAATCGCGCCTCAAAGAGCTTGGCATCAAGAACGTGCGTTTCCGCCACGGCGATGGTTACGAGGGCTGGAAGGCACAGGGCCCCTACGAGGGTCTGCTCGTCGCCGCTGCGCCGATGACTGTGCCCGATGCGCTGCTACAGCAATTGGCGATCGGCGGTCGACTCGTCATGCCGGTGGGCGCCGAGGGCAAACAAGAGTTGCTGCGGATCACGCGAACCGATCAGGGTTTCGAGCAGGAGCGGCTCGGCGCGGTGTCGTTCGTGCCGTTGCAGTCGGGTGTGATGGCTGCGACGTGATGGATTGATCGCGGCCGAGCGCCGCACCGAATCCCGCCCGAGGGGGCGCTGAAAACCACGTCCCTGTGAGCTCGGCACGACGCCCGGCCACCACCGATACGTCACGCTCACAGAAGGATGATCACGAGTTCGGTGTTCACGATCGTGTGTCACGTGATCCTTCAAAAGAGGGTGTTTCACCCGGCGGTGTGGGCGTAGTGCTCGCGAGCGGGGCGTCGCGCGCCATGGATGGCGCGCGCCGAGCCCACATGGATGTGCTCTTCGCGTCCCCGCGAGCGGGTACTACGCCCACGCCGTCGGGTAAAGGGCGCTTGCCTGACACTCACGCCCACGCCGTCGGGTGAACCACGCACACCCCTAGGGAAACAACACCGCCACCACTTCCCGACCATCACCGATCAGGACGTTGTAGGTTCGGCACGCAGCACCGAGCTCCATCACTTCAAGACCGATGCCGCGCTCGAGGAACCAACGGCGCTGGGTTGCGGGCAGGAAGGTCTGGCCCTCGACCCAGCCGATCACGACAACTTCGGGTTTGAGTTGGAACACGACGCCGAGATCCCCTTCTTCGAGAGCATCCGGTCGTGTGGGTCGAAGATCGGTGCGCAGTTCGCGCGCACTCAGGATCACGGGTCCCGTGATCTCTTGATCGCCGATACGCAATCGACCCGGCGAATAGCCGCGGATCAGAAGCTGGGTAGCGACCGGTGTCACGGTTAGTCTCATGCTCCGATAACATACGCGATGTGCGCGAGCTCGTGCTCATCCTCCCTGATCTTTTTCTGCATGCCGAGGCCACAAGGCGAAGGGCAGAGACGCCCTTGACGGCGTTGCGCTTCGCTGCGCCGCGAGTGATGCGCGGCGGATGGCGCGGCATGCTGGCGCGAGGCGTAGGTCGCGAGGACCTTGTGCTCGTCGATGAGGCAAGTGTCATTGACGCAGCACTGCGAGGAGTGACGTGCGCTGCGTCCGCGCAAGTCGCTGCAACAACGACGGATGAACCCTGGATCGCGACGCCGCTGCATCTGCTGGCAGGCTTGAACACGGTGCATTTTCCGGCCAACGGCTTGCTGCGCCTCGCGCCGAGCGAGGCTGATGAGCTCGCCGAGGAGTTCGGTAAAATCTTTGGCGTTGACGGACTCGAACTCGTGCCAGCCGGATCGGTGGGTTTCATTCTGCGAGGTCTCGTGACCGGAGGCGCCGAGACCACGGACCCGGCGCGTCTGGTGGGCGGCTCGCTCGAAGAGTCTTTGCCAAGGGGCGCAGGCAGCGCCGAGTTGCGCGCGCTGGCAAGCGAACTTGAAATGTGGCTGCATGCTTTGCCTCTCAATCGGCGTCGTGCCGCACGTGGTGAGCCGCCGTTGAGCGCGCTATGGCTATGGGGCGGTGGTCAGCCGCCGCGCGATTCGCTCGCGAGTCGCGCATATAACGAAGCTGTGCGTTGGCAGCGTCTCGTGGGTGACGATGTCTGGGTGCAAGCCCTCGGCCTGTTGTCTGGCGTGACGACGGAGTCTTTGCAACTACCTTGGCGCGTGGCGGACGCTGATGAATCATGCTGCGTGATTGCGCCACTCGCCGATCATGATCTTGAGTCGATTGATCGCCAACTTGTGCAACCGTTGGTCGGCGAACTGCATGCCGGACGACTCGGCACGCTCGCGATTGTCGCGAACGATCGCTGGACGGCAGTACGCGCTGCCGATCGCTACAAATTTTGGCGACCGCGGCAGACAGTGCTCGCAGCCCTGCTCGATTCACCCGCATGACGCTCAAAGTCATGCGTCGCGTAGCTCCACCCGAGGCGTTGCCGGCTTTTGCGACGCTCAATCCGGTGTTGGCACGCGCCTATGCAGCGCGCGGTCTACGTGATGTTGCCGAGCTGCGCCAAAATCTCGATCAACTGTTGCCAGTTGGTTCGCTCGAGGGCGTGACCGCGGCCGTCGAGTTACTGCTTGTGCATCGCGAGCGGGGCGGACGGATTCTGGTCATTGGGGATTTTGATGCCGATGGCGCGACGAGTTCGGCGCTGATCGTGCGCTGCCTGCGCAGTTGGGGCTTTGCCGAGGTCGATTTCCTTGTGCCGAATCGTTTCGAATTCGGTTACGGTCTGACGCCCGAGATCGTGGCGATTGCCGCCACGCGCGATCCGGCGCTCATCATCACGGTCGACAACGGTATCTCGAGTCTGCCCGGCGTTGCGGCAGCGCGCGCGCAGGGCATCGATGTGCTGGTGACCGATCATCATTTGGCGGGCGCCGAGTTGCCCGGTGCGAATGTGATCGTCAACCCGAATCTGCCGTCGGCGACCTTTGGTTCGCGTGCGCTCGCCGGTGTGGGCGTCGCGTTTTACGTCATGGCAGCACTGCATCGCGCGCTCGGCGAGCGTGCTGCCAGCGCGGCGGTACTGCCGTCGCCTGCAACTTGGCTTGATCTCGTGGCACTCGGTACTGTCGCCGATATCGTCCCGCTCGATCGCAACAATCGGGTACTCGTTGCGCAGGGCTTGGCGCGTATTCGCGGGGGGCGATGCACGGCCGGTGTTCGCGCCTTGCTTGAGCTCGGCAAGCGCCCCCTCGGTGAAACCATCTCGGCTGATCTTGGCTTCGTTGCGGGACCGCGCGTCAATGCAGCGGGACGTCTCGATGACATGAGTCTCGGCATTCGCTGCCTGCTGACCGATTCTTTGACCGAGGCGCGCGCGCTTGCGGCGCGACTCGATCAGCTGAACAAGGAGCGACGCTCGATCGAATCGTCGATGCAGGAACAGGCGCTCGCGGCGGTACGACATTTGTTCGATCCTGCCGATACGCGACTCGGCGAGCAGGGCGCGACTCGCCACGGGATCTGTCTCTACGATGCCGGTTGGCATCAGGGTGTGGTCGGGATCGTGGCCGGTCGCATCAAGGATCGATTGCGCCGTCCGGTGATCGCATTCGCCGAGGCAGGCAATGGTCAATTGCGCGGTTCCGCACGCTCGGTGGCCGGGGTCCACGTACGCGATGTGCTCGAGGCCATTGCCACGCGCAAGCCGGGTCTGCTGCCGAAGTTCGGGGGACACGCCATGGCGGCGGGGCTGACGGTGGAGACGCAACGCCTGGATGAGTTCGCGCGCGAATTCGATGCGGAAGTGGCGCGTTGGCAGGCGGGCGGCTCGCTCGCCGATCGGCTCGAAACCGACGGCGAGCTCGATGCCGAGGATATCTCCCTCGCCACGGCGCTCGCGCTACGCGAGGGTGGGCCCTGGGGGCAGCTCTTTCCGGAGCCTGCCTTCGATCAGCGGTTTCGTGTGCAAAGCGCCCGACTCGTGGGTGAGACCCACGTCAAGCTCTGGGTCGAGCTTGAGGGCTCGAATCGTCGCTTCGACGCGATTGCCTTCAATCTGCTGCAAGGCCGCCCCGAGCTGCGCGACGGCGCGAGTGGGGTCAAGCTGCCTTCGCAGGTGCACCTTGTCTATCGGCTCGACATCAACGAGTGGAACGGCGAGCGCCGTCTGCAGCTGCTCGTCGACCATCTGCTAGAATCCCCGACATGATTGAACTTGGACTTGTCAAACGAACCTTGGCCGACCTCCAGGAGCGCGTCAGCTCCTTAAGGGGGTTTCTTTGAATACGATCTGAAGAAAGAGCGGCTCGAAGAAGTCAGCCGCGAACTCGAAGATCCCGGGGTTTGGCAAAAGCCCGAAAAAGCCCAAGAGCTTGGACGCGAGCGTGCCAAGCTCGAGGCCGAACTCGCCAAGATCGACATCGCCACCCAGTCGGTGCGCGATTCCGCCGAGTTACTCGAACTCGCCGAGGCCGAAGACGATGAGGCCACGGCGCGCGAGGTCGAGCGCGATCTGCCGTCCGTCGAAAACGAGGTGCGCCAGCTCGAACTGAAGCGCATGTTCCGCGGCGAGATGGACTCGCACAACGCTTACCTCGACATTCAGGCCGGTGCCGGCGGCACCGAAGCGCAGGATTGGGCGCAGATGATCATGCGCATGTACCTCAAGTGGGCAGCGGTCCGCGGTTTCACGGCCGAAGTGATCGACTCAAGTCCCGGTGAAGTCGCCGGGGTCAAGAGTGCCACCATCGAGTTCAAGGGCGATCATGCCTACGGCTGGTTGCGCACCGAGACCGGCGTTCATCGCCTCGTGCGCAAATCGCCGTTCGATTCGGGTAACCGGCGTCATACCTCGTTCGCCTCGGTGTTCGTTTCGCCCGAGATCGACGATGACATCAACATCGAGATCAATCCGGCCGATCTTGAGATGGATGTCTATCGCTCGAGCGGCGCGGGCGGCCAGCACGTCAACAAAACCGAATCGGCGGTGCGCATTCGCCACATGCCGAGCGGAATCGTGGTCGCTTGCCAGAATGAGCGCAGTCAGCACAAGAACCGCGCCACCGCGATGAAGATGCTGAAGGCCAAGCTCTACGAGCTCGAGGTCAACAAGCGCAACGCCGCAGCCAAGGTGCTCGAAGAATCCAAGTCCGATGTCAGCTGGGGACATCAGATCCGCTCCTACGTGCTCGATCAGTCGCGCATCAAAGATTTACGTACGGGCGTCGAGGTTGGCAATACCACCTCGGTGCTCGATGGCGATCTCGATCAATTCCTTGAGGCATCGCTGAAGGCGGGGCTGTAGCGTCATGACCGAAGACGAGAACAAACTGATCGCCGAAAGACGGCAAAAACTCGCCGCGCTGCGCACGGCTCACGAGCCCGCGTTCCCGAACGATTTTCGGCGTGATTCGCTCGCTTCCGAGTTGCATCTCGGTTTCGACGAGATGGACGGTGCCGCCCTTGAGGCACAGGCGATTCGCGTGACGGTCGCCGGCCGCATGATGCTGCGACGCATCATGGGCAAGGCGAGCTTCGCGACTGTACAGGACGCTTCCGGTCGTATCCAAGTCTTTCTGCAGCGTGACGTGCTCGGCGACGTCTACGACGCGTTCAAGGGCTGGGACATCGGCGACATCCTCGGTGCCGAGGGCTTGCTGTTTCGCACCAAGACCGGTGAGTTGTCGGTGCGCGCCGAAAAACTGCGTCTGCTCGTCAAGTCGCTGCGGCCTTTGCCCGACAAATGGCACGGCCTCGCCGATACCGAGGCGCGCTATCGGCAGCGTTACGTCGATCTCATCATGAACGAGGAGAGTCGCGCCGTCTTCCGCAAACGCACGCGGCTCGTGCGTCATTTGCGCGACATGCTCGATACGCTCGGTTTCATGGAAGTCGAGACGCCGATGATGCAGCCGATTCCGGGTGGCGCCACCGCGCGGCCCTTCGTCACGCATCACAACGCGCTCGACATCGACATGTATCTGCGCATTGCGCCCGAACTCTATCTCAAGCGGCTCGTGGTGGGCGGCTTCGAACGCGTCTACGAAATCAATCGCAACTTCCGCAACGAGGGGCTATCGACTCGGCATAACCCCGAGTTCACCATGCTCGAGTTGTATCAGGCGTATGCGGACTATCACGACCTGATGGATCTCGTAGAGCGCATGATGCGCAGCGCTGCCGAGGCGGTCGTCGGTTCGTTGCGGTTTCATTCGCAGGGCAGGGACTATGATCTGGCTCCCGCCTTCGCGCGCATCTCGGTCGAAGACATCATCCTGCGCGAGAATCCCGACCTAGACCGCTCGCGGCTGCGCGATGTCGATTACTTGCGTGCCGCCTGCGAGGCCCGCGGTATTCCCTGGAAGCCGGGTGACGGCGCGGGCAAGTTGCAGATCGAAATCTTTGAAAAGACGGGTGAGCACACGCTGCAGGACCCGACCTTCGTGTATGCCTATCCAGCCGAGGTCTCGCCGCTGTCACGGGCTAACGACGCCGATCCGTTCCTTACCGATCGCTTCGAGTTTTTCGTTGGCGGGCGCGAACTTGCCAACGGATTCTCCGAGCTCAACGACGCCGAAGATCAGGCGGCTCGTTTTCACGCGCAGGTCGAGCGCAAGGAGTCGGGCGATGACGAGGCGATGTTCTACGACGCCGATTATGTGCGGGCACTCGAGTACGGCATGCCGCCGACCGCAGGGCTCGGGGTCGGTATCGATCGCCTCGCGATGTTCCTGACCGACTCGGCGTCGATCCGCGACGTGCTGCTTTTCCCGCAGATGCGTCCCGAATAAAAACTCGGCCGGTTACTTCGGCGGCCAGTTCAGGCCGTACTGCGACCCTTACTCCGGCAGCGGATACGACAGCCGTAGCGCGAGGGTGTCGCCCTCGACCGTCGGGGCAACCGCCAAAATCTCGATGGTGGATGTGGCGGGCGCTGCGAGCAGAACCTGCGCGCTGCGTCCATCGGCGAGCGTCACCGCCGCGCCGGGCGCGGGCAGTTCGCCTGCCGGCAAGGCAAAGCGCTGTGCACGTCGCTTCACGCGACCGCGATAGTGCGCTCGGGCGATGACTTCCTGGCCGGTGTAACAACCTTTGTTGAACGAGATGCCGCCGAGTGCATCGAGATTGAGCATCTGCGCCACGAACTCGCCGCTGGTCTGTACCGTCAATTCCGGTATGCCCTCGGCGATGTCCGCCCGCAGCCAAGCGAGGCGGCTAGCCGTCGACGCGTCAGTTGCCACGTTAGCCTTAGTTGCTACGCCAGCCTCAGTCGCTCCGTCAGCCGCGGCGCGGCGCGGTTCGAGGGCGAGTACGCGGCCGTCACTCGCGTGTCGCCAAAGAATTCGACCGTCAGCGTGTCGCGCGCTGCCTGGGGCGCGGGCTAGCGCGGCATCGTCGGCGAGCCCGACGATCTGCCACAGCACCGATTCGTCGGTGAGTGTTGCCTTGGCGCGCAGCAGGTATTTGCGCAGTACGCCGAGCGCGTCGGCGAGCAGCGTGCGCGGTGTTACGCACAGCACGTCGGTTTCGCCCTGAGGAACGAGGCGTAGCAAGGCGAGGGTGCGGCCTTGCGGGTTATGCAGACCTGCCCAGAGAACCTGATCGGCGCGCAAACCGAGCACATCCTGCGACAGCTGACCCTGCAGGAATTTACGTGCATCAACGCCGCGGACGGCGAGTACGCCTAGGTGTTCGAGCACGAAAGAGGACTGCTGGGCGGTCACTTCGGGAATCCTGAAAACTCTTGTCAGACAACGGCTTGGAGCGAGTATTTTGCCCGAAGTTGCACGCCGTACCTGTGGTCTTGATGCAACGGATCTGGCATCATCTCGTTCCGATGCAGCACGATCCCCAGGGGGTGGGGCGAGTCGCGTCCGCGGCCCCGCCTGACCTCAGCCAACCCAGCAAAACGACCGAAGCCGAGTCGTCCGTCGCGACGGAAATCGGTGGTCCCAAGGGGCCCGAACCCACGCGCTTTGGCGATTGGGAAAAGAACGGTCGCTGCATCGATTTCTGAACCTTCCTTTCCGGGGGCCTCCTCACGATGCGTCAACGACCTCTTTCTCCGCACCTCGGCATCTACCGCTTTGCCTACACGATGGCGACCTCGATCGCCCATCGGGCGAGCGGGCTCGTGATGTCCGCGGGGCTCATCGTCCTCACTTGGTGGCTGCTCGCCGCCGCGACCGGGCCCGAAAGTTTTGCCGCCGCGGTGGCGGTGCTTGGCAGCGGTCTCGTGCAGTGGTTGCTGGCCGCGTGGCTGCTCGCGTTCTGCTACCACCTCTGCAATGGCTTGCGGCATCTCAACTGGGATCTCGGTCGTGGGCTGGAAAAAGAGCAGGCGCGACGCAGTGCCGCGGTGGTCGTGGCTGCGACCTTGTTGTTGGCGGTGCTCTTCGGTTACGTCGCCTTCTTTGCGGGGGTACCGCGATGAGCTTGCGCAGTCCGCTCGGCAAAGTCCTCGGTCGCGGTTCCGCGAAGCAGGGCGTCTCGCACTGGTGGGTGCAGCGCGTCACCGCTGTCGCGCTCGTGCCGCTCACGCTGTGGTTCGTGTTTCAGCTCATTCACCTACCGACCGCCGATTTCGACTCCGTGCGGCAGTGGGCCGCCGAGGGCTTCAATCCGGTGTTGCTGATCCTTTTGATCGGCGCCATGACTTGGCACTCGGCACTCGGTGCGCAAGTGGTGATCGAAGATTACGTGCCGCACAAAGGCGCGAAAGTCGCGGCGCTGCTCGCCAATAACCTTCTCCATGTCGTGATCGCGGTCACCGCCGTCTATGCGGTGCTGCGTATCGCCTTCACGACCTTTACTGCGGGATGACATTCGATGGCCGCGTATACGTTCATTGATCACACCTACGATGTCGTGGTGGTCGGCGCCGGCGGCGCCGGACTGCGCTCGACGTTGGGGCTTGCCGAGGCGGGTCTGACGACGGCTTGCATCACCAAAGTATTTCCGACGCGTTCGCACACGGTCGCGGCGCAGGGCGGTATCTCCGCCGCGCTCGGCAACATGGGTGAGGACGACTGGCGCTATCACTTCTACGACACCATCAAGGGGTCGGACTGGCTCGGTGATCAGGATGCCATCGAGTTCATGTGCAAGGAGGCGCCTGCGGCCGTCATCGAACTCGAACACTATGGCGTGCCGTTTTCTCGAACGACGGACGGCAAGATCTACCAGCGGCCCTTCGGCGGCATGACCACCCAGTACGGCAAGGGCATTGCGCAGCGTACCTGCGCGGCCGCTGATCGCACTGGCCATGCCATGCTGCACACGCTCTATCAGCAGTCGATCAAGAACGAGGCCGAGTTCTTCATCGAATATTTTGCCATCGACCTCATCATGGAAAACGGCGAGTGCCGCGGCGTCGTCGCACTCAATCTCGCCGAGGGCACGCTGCATCGATTCCGTGCGCACCTCGTGATCCTCGCGACCGGCGGCTATGGCCGGGCCTATTTCTCCTGCACCTCGGCCCATACCTGCACGGGTGATGGCGGTGGCATGGCGCTGCGCGCCGGCTTGCCGCTGCAAGACATGGAGTTCGTGCAGTTCCATCCGACCGGCATCTATGGCGCCGGGTGTTTGATCACCGAGGGCTCGCGCGGCGAGGGTGGCTATCTCACCAACTCGCGTGGCGAGCGCTTCATGGAGCGCTATGCGCCGAACGCCAAGGATCTCGCCTCGCGCGATGTGGTGTCGCGCTCGATGACCATCGAGATTCGTGAGGGGCGCGGGGTCGGCAAGGATGCCGATCACATTCACCTGCACCTCGAGCATCTCGGGCCCGAGGTCATCAAGCAGCGCTTGCCGGGTATCGCCGAGACCGCGCGTATTTTCGCGGGGGTCGATGTCAACAAAGAGCCGATTCCCGTGCTGCCGACCGTGCACTACAACATGGGCGGCATTCCCTGCAATTACCACGGCGAAGTGGTCACCCTGAAGAACGGCAACGCCGACACCGTGGTGCCGGGACTGATGGCGGTGGGTGAGGCGGCCTGCGTGTCGGTGCACGGCGCGAATCGCCTAGGCTCAAATTCTTTGCTCGATCTCGTGGTGTTTGGTCGCGAGGCGGGTCGTCATGCGGCCTCGATCGTCAAGCCCGGGCAGTCGCACAAGCCACTGCCCAAGGACGCCGGGGATCTTGCGGTGTCGCGCCTCGATCGTTTCCGCAACGCCACCGGCTCTCGACCGACCGCACAGATCCGTCTCGAGATGCAGAAGATCATGCAGTCCGATGCGGCGGTATTCCGCACCGGCAGCTCCTTGCAGGAAGGCTGCGAGAAGCTGCAAAAGACCGTCGATTCCTTTGCTGATGTCGGTACCCGCGATCGCGGGCTGATCTGGAATACCGATCTCGTCGAAACGCTGGAACTCGACAACCTGCTCGGTCAGGCGGTCGCGACGATCCGCTCGGCCGAGAACCGCAAGGAGAGCCGCGGCGCGCATGCCCGCGAGGATTTCAAGGATCGTGACGACGTCAACTGGATGAAGCACACGCTCTGCTGGGTCGACGAGAAAGGGGGCACGCGCATCGACTATCGGGGCGTGCACCTCAATACTTTGACCAGCGACGTCGAGCCGATTCCGCCCAAGGCGCGCACTTACTGATTTTCGAGGATCCGACACATGGTCCAGTTGAGACTGCCCGAGAACTCGCGCATCAACCGCAACGGTCAGGTGCACAAGGCGCCGGCCGGCGCGACCCGCGTGCGCACCTTCAAGGTCTATCGTTACGATCCGGATGCCGGCGAAACCCCGCGCGTCGACACCTTCGAGATCGACATGGACGCCTGCGGGCCGATGGTGCTCGATGCGCTCATCAAGATCAAAAACGAAGTCGATCCTTCGTTGACCTTCCGTCGCTCCTGCCGCGAAGGCATCTGCGGCAGCTGCGCGATGAACATCGATGGCACCAATACGCTCGCGTGCACCAAGAGCTGCGATGACGTGAAGGGTGAGGTGCGGATTTATCCGCTGCCGCACATGCCGGTGGTCAAGGATCTCGTGCCCGACCTTACGCAGTTTTATGCGCAATACGCATCGGTCAAGCCGTGGCTGCAGTCCCGTACGCCGGCGCCACCCGATCGCGAGCGTCTGCAGGCGCCCGAGGAACAGGAGAAGATCGATCGGCCCTCGGCCTGTATTCTTTGTGCCTGCTGCTCGACCTCCTGCCCGAGCTATTGGTGGAACGGCGATCGTTACCTCGGTCCGGCGGCGCTGCTCGCGGCCTATCGCTGGATCATCGACAGCCGTGACGATGCGACCGGCGAGCGACTCGATGCGCTCGAAGATCCGTTTCGGTTGTATCGCTGCCACACCATCATGAACTGCACCGAGGCCTGTCCCAAGGATCTCAATCCGGCGAAAGCCATCGCCGAAATCAAGAAAATGATGGCCGAGCGCGAACACACTTGAGTGCAGGGCGGTGAGCGACCTTGGGCGGCTACGCTGGCACTGCCGGCGGGGCATGAAGGAGCTCGACGTGCTACTCGAACGCTGGCTCGATCGCGATGCGCCGCAGGCCTCCGACGAACTCCTGGCGCGGTTTGCCGCGTTGCTGGAACTGCAGGACCCCGAATTGGCGCGGTATCTGCTGGCCGGCGATCCGCATGCCGACGCCGCGACCGAGTCCTTGCTCGCACGTATTCGCCACAACGGTTAAGTTATCCGCCAAGCGGTTACACTGTGGGGCAAATGGGTATCTCGCCGCGAACCGCCGCCGTCCGATGCTTGCGAGTGCGAACTTTTGCAAAGGGCTCAGGTCTATCCGGACGCGATGCTCATGGCCACTGCAGCAAATGTTCCGGCAGCCGTCGTTCGTGAGGCACCCTTCATGAGTGCCGACGACAGTGATCTCAGCCTCGTGCAGCTCGCGCAGCGGGGCGACTCCGGTGCCTTCGATGCGTTGGTGCGTCGCTACCAGCACAAGGTCGTCAAGCTCGTGATGCGTTACGTCCGGGATGCCGCCGAGGCGGAAGACATCGCCCAGGAGGCCTTCATCAAGGCTTACCGCGCGCTGCCGCGGTTTCGTGGCGACAGCGCCTTCTACACTTGGCTCTATCGCATCGCCATCAACACGGCAAAGAATACCCTCGCGGCACGCGGCCGCAGTCCCATCGAATACGACCTCGACGGTCCGGACGGCGAGGAATCCCACGAGATGCAAGCCCGCATGAAGGACACGGCGACTCCTGAAGCCCTCGCGCTCACCGAAGAAATCCGCAACACGGTGACTGCCGCGATCGATCGTTTGCCCGAGGATCTGCGTACCGCGATCCAGCTGCGCGAGCTTGAAGGTTTGTCTTACGAAGAGATTGCAGCCCGCATGCAGTGCCCGGTGGGGACCGTGCGCTCGCGAATCTTCCGCGCACGCGAGGCGATCGACGCCCGTCTGCGCGAGGTATTCGATGGCGGGCTTGGGCGGGGAGAGGTGATCGGATGAGCATGAACGAGCGCGAAAGTCAGCTATCGGCAATGTATGACGGCGAACTGCCGACGGCCGAGCGCGAACTTGTGGCACGACGTCTCTCGCGCGATGCGGCGATGCGCGAAACCTGGGGTAACTATGCACTGATCGGTGCGGTGATGCGGGGTGAAACGCTGGCGAGTGGCGTCGCGCCGCGGGTCGCAGCCTCCATCGCCCGCCTAGAGACAGCGGCCCAACTCGAGCGCGAACCTGCGGATACGCCAGCCGCAGCCGCCGAGCGCACGCCCCGATTGCCGCGCTGGGCTGTTCCGGCGAGCGGCTTTGGGCTGGCGGCCGGCGTCGCCGTGGTCGGCGTATTTGCGGTGCTCTGGTTGGGTTCTCAGCCGCCGACGCCGGTCACCAGCGCATCGGTCGCGGGCGCCGCGATGGTGCCGATTGCCAAATCGCGTGTGGCTGAGGTCGTGATCCCCGCGGCGCCCGAGTCGACGGTGACGCCGGACGAGATGTTGCTGGCGGCCGCCGAGGGCCCGGCGCCCCGCGCGACGAGTTCCAACGGTGAGCCGCTGAGTTACGTCACGCCGCCCGTCGAACAAGCGCGCACGCCTGCGGGTCCGCAGCCCTTCAATTTGGCCAGTTACGTCGGCGCGCACAGTGCCGTATCGGCGCCGATGATGCGCCACTCCGCCATCTCCGCGACCATCGCGGTCGAGTCGGCGGCGGTCCAGCCCGAGAGCGAGACGGTTCGCTGATGTTGGCCGCGGTCATGATTGGCCGCAGGGCCATCGGAGTCATTACCGCCGCACTCTGCATGCTGCCGGCGACGGGCTTTGCGGCCGAGGCGCGCGAGTGGCTCGAACGCATGAATCGTGCGCTCGCCGAGCAGAGCTATGAGGGCACCTTCTTTCACGAGCGCGGCGGACATTCCGAATCGCTGCGCATCCATCATCGAGTGAAGGACGGGACGGTCGACGAGCGGCTCGTGTCGCTCGACGGGGCGCAGCGCGAGTTCATAAGACGCGGCGATGAAATCATGTACGTGCTGCCCGATCAGCGCGCGGTGCTCATCGAGCGCCGCTCGCGCGGCGGCGGTCTGTTGCCGCATTTTCCGCGTTTCGATGAGCATACGGCGAGGTTCTATCGTCTCGAGCCGAGCGAGCGTACGCGGGTCATCGGGCGTGCGGCGCAACTGGTGTCGCTGACGCCGCTCGATCCCTATCGCTACGGCTATCGAGTGTGGATCGATGCACGCTCCGCACTGCCTTTGAAAACCGAAACCTACGACCGACGCGGCCGAGTGCTCGAGCGTATTTCTTTCGCCAACCTGCAATTGGCCGAGATCCCGGATGAGACGTTTGCGCCGGGGGTGTCGGTGGCGAACTTCCGTCGTATCGAGTCCGATCGCGGTGTGCGGCTGACGACAGTCGCCGACAGCAGTGCAGTGTGGAATGTGCAGACCATGCCGCGAGGTTTTCGTTTGACGCAGCGTGCCGAGCAGGCGTTGCCAGGCACCGATGAACCGGTCTCGCATCTGGTGCTCTCCGACGGGCTCGTCTCGGTATCGGTGTTCATCGGCGCGCGGCTGCCACCGCGAGCCTCCAAAGAAATCGCACTGGAGCGTCAGATCGGTGCCTCGACGGCCTATTCGACGTTCGTCCACGGGCATCATGTGGTGGTGGTCGGCGAGATTCCCGTCGAAACGGCGAAACTGATTGCCACGCAGCTGCGGCCGCAGACTCCCGCGCAGCCAGGCCGCCCCGCAACGCCGGGACGGCCCGCCGAGCCTGGCAAGCCGCGCGAGGCCTTCGGTGTTCAACAGCGTCCGGCACTTGCGCCGCTCGAGCGCTGAAAGGGCGCATGGCGTGAACGCTGCGGACAAACCGTCGGGTCAGCTCACTTTGCTGACTCGCGAGGGTTGCGGACTCTGCGAAGAATTTGCCGACGAGCTTTTGCACTTGCGGGCCTCGGTCACTTTGCCACCGCTCGAGACCCTCGACATCGATTCCAACCCCGAACTGCTGCGGCGCTATGGGCACAAGATCCCCGTGCTGCTCTGGGATGGCGCGCCGATCGCCGTGACGCGACTCGATCCGGGCGAGATCGAGCGACTCTTTCGCGTGCGTTGAGTGCGCCCCTTGCAGGCCTGCCGTTGACGGGCGCGCGGGCGCCGCAATCGCTATAATCGGCCGCTTTTGCAAGCCCCGGGATTGTCTCGGGGGACCACCTTCAAGTCATGCAGCATATCCGCAATTTCTCGATCATCGCCCACGTCGATCACGGCAAGTCCACGCTCGCCGACCGCTTGATTCAGCTTTGCGGTGGCCTCGATGCACGCGAGATGCAGAATCAGGTGCTCGACTCGATGGCGCTCGAGCGCGAGCGCGGCATTACCATCAAGGCGCAGAGCGTCACGCTCTACTACAACGCCAAGGATGGCGAGCGCTATCAGCTCAACCTCATCGACACGCCAGGGCACGTCGATTTTTCCTACGAGGTATCGCGCTCGCTGGCTGCCTGCGACGGTGCGCTGCTCGTCGTTGATGCCTCGCAGGGCGTCGAGGCACAGAGCGTCGCCAACTGCTACACGGCGATCGAGCAGGGACTCGAAGTGCTCCCGGTCATCAACAAGATCGACCTCCCTTCCGCTGATCCGCCGAAAGTCATCCGCGAGATCGAAGAAATCATCGGCATCGAGGCGCAGGATGCGGTGCGCGTGTCGGCCAAGACAGGCGAGAACGTCGATGAGCTTCTCGAAGAAATCGTCAAGCGCATCCCGGCGCCCAAGGGTGACCCGGCCTCGCCGCTGCAGGCGCTCATCATCGATTCCTGGTTCGACAACTACGTGGGCGTTGTCTCGTTGGTGCGGGTGGTCAACGGCTCGATCAAGGTGGGTGACAAGATTCGGGTCATGTCGACAGGGCGTAATTGGTCGGTGGACAAGCTCGGGCGCTTTACACCGAAGTCCGTTGGCACTGCCCAGCTCGGCGCCGGTGAGGTCGGCTTCGTCATCGCGGGCATCAAGGAAATCGACGGTGCTCCGGTCGGTGACACCATCACGCTCGATGCCAAGCCCTGCAGTGCGCCGCTGCCCGGTTTCAAGCAGGTTCAGCCGCGAGTTTTTGCGGGTCTGTTTCCGGTCAATGCGGATGACTACGAATCGTTCCGCGATGCACTTTCAAAGCTGCGCCTCAATGATTCCGCGCTGCATTACGAGCCGGAGGTATCCGGAGCGCTCGGCTTCGGTTTCCGCATCGGCTTTCTCGGCCTGCTGCACATGGACATCGTGCAGGAGCGACTCGAGCGCGAGTACAACCTTGATCTGATCACGAGTGCGCCGACCGTCGTCTATGAGGTGGGTTTGACCGACGGGACCAACGAATACGTCGATAACCCGGCCAAATTACCGCCCCCCAACAAGACTGCCGAAATTCGTGAGCCGATCATCATCGCCAACATTCTGGTGCCGCCCGATTACGTGGGCGCGGTGCTGCAGCTGTGCACCGAAAAACGTGGTTCGCAGAAGAAGATGCAGTACCTCGCCAATCAGGTGTCCTTGCAATACGAATTGCCGCTCGCCGAAGTAGTGCTCGATTTCTTCGATCGACTGAAGTCGGCGAGTCGGGGCTATGCTTCGTTCGACTATGAGTTCAGTCATTTTCAGGCGGCGCCGCTCGCCAAACTCGACATGCTGATCAACGGCGATCGCGTGGACGCACTGTCGATCATCGTGCACCGCGACAGCGCCTATCAGCGCGGCCGTGAACTCGTCGACAAGATGCAGGAGCTCATCCCGCGACAGATGTTCGAGGTGGCGGTGCAGGCAGCGATCGGTACGCATGTCATTGCGCGTGCCACCGTCAAGGCGCTACGCAAGAACGTTCTCGCCAAGTGCTACGGTGGCGATATCAGCCGCAAGCGCAAACTTCTCGAAAAGCAGAAAGAAGGCAAGAAGCGCATGAAACAAGTCGGATCGGTCGAGATCCCGCAGGAGGCTTTCCTCGCGGTGCTCAAGGTCGGCAGGAAATAGACGGATGATTGATCTGCTTATCGCGAGTCTCGCGTTGCTCGCCGTACCGGTCGGTATCCTCTGCGTGATCGACGACTGGCTCGTTCGCCCGGGCCGCCAGCTCGTGCTCAAGGACGGACAGCCCACGCCGGATCCGCTCATCATGCGGCTGCTGTATGGCGCGCTGCCGTTTCTGGTGATCGCCTGGTTCTTCCAGCTGATGTCTGCGCAGCGCGCGGATTTCAGCCTCGTGCTCATCATCATCACCGCGTTGTCGGGCGTGGCATGGGCCGTCGATCATGTTTGGTTACGCCCGCGTCGCGAGGCGGCGGGACGGGCGGCGGGTCGCGCGCCCGAGTCGTTGGAGATTCCCGGTACCGTCGATTACGCGCGCAGTTTTTTTCCGATCATGGCGACGCTGCTGGTACTGCGCTCGTTTTTCTATGAGCCGTATCGGATTCCCTCGGATTCGATGATGCCGACGCTGCTCGACGGCGATTTCATCCTGGTCAACAAATACGCCTATGGTGTGCGCTTGCCGGTGGTGCACCGCAAAGTCATCGATGTGGGCAAGCCCGAGCGCGGCGATGTGGCCGTGTTTCGTTTCCCGGCGGACCCTGCCGTCAATTACGTCAAGCGCGTGGTAGGACTGCCGGGCGATCTCGTCGAGATGCGCAACGATCAGTTGATCATCAACGGCCGTCCTGTGCCGCTGGTGCAGCAAGGTCGTTATGAAGACGGCTGCTATCAGAACATGCGTCTTGCCGAAGAAGAGCTCGACGGCAAGCGGCACGGTGTGCTGCATTGTTTGACCTCCGACATGCTGTCGGTGCCGCCCTTGCCGGGCTGTGACCGCGACATCCTGCAGGGGTACATCTGCAATGAGGCCACAGCAGGCATCAATCCCGATTCCGGCGACCGTCTGATGCAGGTGCCGCAGGGCCAGTACTTGATGGTGGGCGATAATCGAGACAACAGTTCCGACGGTCGCGTGTGGGGTTTCGTTGATGAGTCGCTGCTCGTCGGCCGCGCCAGCGTGATCTGGTTCAACTGGGACTTGCAGCGCAGCGGTGGTCCGATCTGGTCGCGCGTGTTCACGAGCATCGAGTGAGCGTCGCGCAGTCCGATTGGCCGCTCAAATGGCTGCGTACAGCGCTCGCTTACGAGCCGCGCGACGTGTCACTGTTCACGGCAGCGCTGACGCATCGCAGTGCCTCGGGACGCAACAACGAACGCCTCGAATTCCTCGGCGACTCGGTACTCAATCTTCTGGTGGCCGAACTGCTCTACCAAAGATTTCCGCAGGCCAACGAGGGCGATCTCAGTCGGTTGCGGGCGAGTCTCGTGAGCGCTGAGCCGCTTGCCGGGCTTGCCCAGCAGATTGGCCTTGGCGAGGCGCTGCAGCTCGGTTCCGGTGAGCTCAAGACGGGCGGGTTCCGCCGCCAGTCCATTCTCGCCGATGCTTTCGAGGCGACCATCGGTGCGGTGTTTCTCGACAGTGGACTCGAGGCGGCTAGAGCGTTGGTGCGACGCTTCTGCGAGCCGCTCCTCGAAACGCTGCCACACCTCGATGAGCTGAAGGACCCGAAGACGCGCTTGCAGGAATATCTGCAGTCGCGCGGTTTGCCGCTGCCGAATTATCTGGTCGACAGCGTCGAAGGCGAACCGCACGCGCAGCATTTTGCCGTGCGCTGCGAGGTACCGATTCTGACGCTCAGTGCGCCCGGGGAGGGCTCGAGCCGACGACGGGCAGAGCAGGATGCCGCACAGCGCGTGCTCGCGCAGATCGAGGGTGGCGCATGAGCGACGATAGGTCCGTGATGCAAACCGCTGATTCCCCCTCTGGTGACGAGTTTCGCGCCGGTTTCGCGGCGCTGGTCGGTCGGCCAAATGTGGGCAAATCGACGCTGCTCAATGCGCTCGTGGGCGAGAAGCTCTCGATCGTGACACCACGACCGCAGACCACACGACATCGCATCACGGGGCTCGTCAATCGACCGGGGGTGCAGATCGCCTTCGTCGATACACCCGGACTGCACAAGGGTGGGCGAAGGGCGCTTAATCGCGCCATGAATCGCGCTGCGGCGGCCGCGTTGGTCGACGCGGATCTCGTGGTGTTCGTGATCGAGGCGCTACGCTGGACCGAGGAAGACGAGGCGGTCATGCAGCGCATTCGCGACAGCGGCCGACCCGCGCTTGCCGTGGTGAGCAAGGTCGACAAGGCGCAGCCGCGCGAGCGACTGTTGCCGTTCATGGCCGAAATCGCCGCGAAGTATCCCTTCAAGACAATCGTACCTGTCTCGTCGCTGCGTCGCGAAAATCTCGATGCACTCATCGAGGCGATTGCCGGGGAACTGCCGCAGTCACCACAGCTCTTTGACGAGCAGGATCGTACCGATCGCGATCTGCGATTCCGTATTACCGAAATCATTCGCGAAAAACTCACCCTCGAACTCAATCAGGAAGTGCCCTATGGCATCGCCGTGGAGATCGAGCAGATGTCGCGCGAGACTCATGAGGGCGCGGAACGCGAACTAATTCACGCCGTGATCTGGGTTGATCGTGAAGGCCAGAAGCCTATCGTCATCGGCGGAGGTGGCGCCCGTCTGAAGCGAGTGGGCACCTCAGCGCGGCGTGAAATCGTCGATTTGCTCGGTCGTCGCTGTCATCTCGAACTGTGGGTGAAGGTGCGCGAGAACTGGGCGGATAACGCACAGGCGCTGCGCACGCTGGGGCTCGAGTAGCGCATCGCGCGGTTTCGGCAGAGCACAACGCGGAGCGGAGCAGGATGGGCAACAGCGGTCGTCGCATCGAACTTTCCCCGCTCTACGTGCTGCACCACAGGCCGTGGCGAGACACGAGCCGTATGCTCGATGTGTTCAGTCGCGAGCACGGTCGTCTCACTCTGTTTGCACGCGGCGTTCGCGGACCGCGCTCGACGGTGGCCTCGCTGCTGCAGCCTTTCCGCCTGTTGCTGGTGTCCTGGAGCGGCAGCGGCGATGCGGGGCAACTGACGCAGGTCGAGGCGGCGAGCGGTCATGAACCGGGTAACGCCGAGTTACCGCCTGCGGCGCTGATGCCTGCCTGGTATCTCAACGAACTCATCCTGAAGCTCACCGTCCGCCATGATCCGCAGCCGCCGGTGTTCGATCTCTACGCGCGCACGCTCGAGCGGTTGCGCGCGGGCGAGACCATCACCATCACGCTGCGGCGCTTCGAGCGCGAGCTGCTCGAACTGCTCGGCTATGGCATCGAGTTTCGTCAGGAGGCTCGCGATGGCGCGGCGCTGCTGGCCGACGCGTATTATCATTTCCACGCCGAGCTCGGCTTCGTCGAGGTGAGCGGCAAAGCGACCGAGTCGTGCTACCTCGGTCGGGATTTGCTGGCCATCGCCGCCGATGACTACGACGGCGCCGACGTGCAGGACACTGCGCGGCGGTTGTTTCGCGCCGCCATCGACCGTGCGCTCGAGGGCCGAGACCTGCGCACGCGCGCGGTCGCGCGCGCGGTGGTTCGGCGGCGCACCGATCAGGAGAAAAGCTCGTCATGAGTCCAGCCAGCATCGCCCTCGGAGTGAATATCGATCACGTCGCCACGCTGCGCCAGGCGCGACGGGCGCGTTATCCGGATCCGGTGCACGCGGCACTTGCGGCTGAGCAGGCGGGCGCCGACAACATCACGCTGCATCTGCGCGAGGATCGCCGGCACATCCAGGATGCCGACGTCGAGGCGCTGGCGCCGCTGCTGCAGACGCGGATGAATCTCGAAATGGCGCTCACCGACGAGATGATCGCGATCGCGCGACGCATCAAGCCCGCCGACTGTTGTCTCGTCCCTGAGCGTCGTGCCGAGGTGACGACGGAGGGCGGACTCGATGTCGTCGGTCAGGCGAGTCGGCTGCGCGAGAGTTGTGCCTTGCTCGCCGCTTCGGGGATCCGTGTGGCGCTGTTCATCGATCCCGATCCTGCACAAATCGAGGCCACGGCGCGCATCGGGGCACCTGTGGTCGAACTGCATACGGGCCGCTACTGCGAGTCGACGGGTGTGAGCGCAGCAGGCGAACTCGAGCGGCTGCGCGCGGGCGCACGGCTCGCGGCGACACTCGGCCTCGAGGTCCATGCCGGTCATGGTCTGCACTACCAGAACGTCCAGGCGGTCGCCGCCATCCCTGAGATCACCGAACTCAATATCGGCCACGCTATCGTCGCCCGCGCGGTGTTCACGGGTCTCGCCGATGCGGTACGCGACATGAAATCATTGATGGTGGCGGCGCGCGCATGACTACGCTCGTTTTCGACATCGAAACCATTCCCGATATCGAACTCGGCCGACGTTGTTTCGGTCTCGAGGATCTGCCTGATGCGCAGGTGGCCAAGGCCATGTTTGCGCATGCGCGGCAACATGGCGGCAGCGAGTTCCTGCCTCACGAACAGCATCGGATCGTGGCGATTTCCTGCGTGCTGCGGCGCGGCGATACGCTGAAGGTGTGGAGCCTCGGCAGCCTCGAGTCCGACGAGCGCGATCTCGTGGCGCGTTTCTTTGATGGTATCGATCGACACACTCCGACACTCGTGTCCTGGAACGGCGGCGGCTTCGACTTGCCGGTGTTGCACTATCGCGCCCTTCGACACGGCATCGTCGCGCGTCGCTACTGGGAAACGGGCGCCGAGGATCAGGGGTTCCGCTGGAACAATTACTTGAGTCGCTATCACGAGCGCCATACCGACCTGATGGATGTGCTCTCGGGATATCAGCCGCGCGCCAAGGCGAGCCTCACCGACATGGCCTGGTTGCTGGGCTTGCCCGGCAAGCTTGGCTTTTCCGGTGACAAGGTATGGGACGCCTATGCCGCCGGAGACCTGCTCGGCATCCGTCGCTACTGCGAGACCGATGTCCTGAACACCTGGCTCATCTATCTGCGTTTTCAGCACATGCGCGGGCATCTCGATGCGACCGAGCTGCTGGCCGAGGAGACACGCGTGCGCGAGCTGCTCGCTGCGGCGGATGAACCGCATCTCGCCGAGTTTCTCGCCGCCTGGCCAAACGCCTCGTCGGCGACGATGAGCGGCACGGGCGGGGCCTGAGCGAACACTGATGGGTCGTCGTTCGATGCCACCCGGAGCGCCCGAAGAGGGCGTGGTCGCAGCACTCAACCATGATGCCGAGGGCGTCGTACGCGAGGCCAAGACGGTCTTCGTGCCGGGCGCGTTGCCGGGCGAGCGCATTCGTTTCCGACGGTTGCGACGCCACCGACAGCATGATGAGGGCGAGTTGCTCGAGATCCTCGAGCCTTCGGCCGAGCGCGTGGTGCCGCGCTGCGCGCATTTCGGGATTTGCGGGGGCTGCGCGATGCAACACCTCGCGCCCGAGGCGCAGTTGCGGGTCAAACAAAATGAACTCGCCGAGAACCTGCAACGCATCGGCAGGGTTGCGCCAGCGCGTTGGCTGGCACCCTTGGCAGGTCCGGTATGGCAATACCGTCGGCGCGCGCGTCTCGGCGCCAAGTACGTCACCAAGCGCGGGCGCGTCCTGGTAGGTTTTCGCGAGCGTCAGAAGCCCTACATCGCCGCCTTGTCGCGCTGCGAGATTCTCGCGCCGCCGGTGGATGATCTGATCGAGCCGCTCTCGACGCTGCTGACAGGATTGCGAGCGCGCGAGTTCATTCCGCAAATCGAGGTCGCTGTCGCCGACAACGTCCTCGTGCTCGTCTTTCGCAACTTGGTCGAACTCGATGCAACGGACCGTGCGGCACTTGCGAGCTTCGGTGCGGCGCGCAATCTACGGGTCTATCTGCAGCCCGGTGGCATGGACACCATCGCGCCGCTCGAGGGTGACCGGGCCACGCTCGAATACCACCTGCCCGAGTTGGGTCTGCGATTCGAGTTTCAGCCTACCGATTTCGTACAGGTGAACGGTGCCATCAATCGCGCGCTCGTGACCCAGGCCGTCGACTTGCTCAAGGTCGAGCCCGCGCATCGGGTACTCGATTTGTTTTGTGGGCTCGGCAATTTCACCCTGCCTTTGGCGCAGCGGGCGGCCGAGGTGGTCGGTATCGAAGGCGAGGCTGGCCTCGTCGCGCGGGCGCGGCACAATGCCGATATCAATGGCCTCGGCAATGCACGCTTTCATGTGGCCAATCTCGCCGAAGCCGACGGCGGCGCAGTCGCGCTTGCCGGTCGATTCGAGCGCGTGCTGCTCGACCCGCCGCGCGCCGGTGCCATCGAGGTGTTGCCGCGGCTTGCTGCGCTCGGCGCGACGCGCATGGTGTATGTCTCTTGTCACCCCGGGACTCTGGCGCGTGATCTCGGCGTGCTCTGTCACGAGTACGGCTATCGCCTCGAGGCTGCCGGGGTGATCGACATGTTTCCGCATACGACTCATGTCGAGTCGATTGCCGTGCTGGAGAAATCCTCATGACGCTCGGACCGCTGATGATCGATCTCGAGGGTACCGAGTTGCAGTCCATCGAGCGCGAGCTGTTGCAGCATCCACTCGTCGGCAGCGTGATCCTCTTCGCGCGCAATTACGCCGACCCGGCACAACTTGCGCAGCTCGTCGCCGATATCCATGCCGTGCGTTCACCCGCGCTGATCGTAGGCGTCGATCATGAAGGCGGACGGGTACAAAGATTTCGCGAGGGTTTCTCGCGTCTGCCGCCGCTACGCCGCATCGGCCACGAGTACGATGCTTCACCGCGCGACGGACTTGCGCTCGCGCGTGAGATCGGTTGGTTGATGGCCGCAGAGCTGCGCGCATACGGGGTTGATCTGTCGTTTGCGCCCTGTGTCGATCTTGATTACGGCGTGAGTGAGGTCATCGGTGATCGGGCCCTGCACGCGCGGGCTGGTGTGGTGGGCGAGCTGGCGGTCGCCTACATGCATGGCATGCGCAGCGCCGGGATGGTGGCGACCGCCAAACATTTTCCGGGACACGGCGCAGTGGTCGCCGACTCGCATCACGCGCTGCCGGTCGATCGACGCTCGCTCGCCGACCTTGAAGCCGACATCGCCCCGTATCGCGTGTTGATCGACAATGGGCTCGCCGGTGTGATGGTGGCGCACGTGCTCTATCCCGAGATCGACGAGGTGCCGGCGAGCGCCTCGCGACGCTGGATCCGTGGCTATCTGCGCAACGAGTTGCGCTTTCAGGGCGTGGTGTTTGCGGATGATTTGTCGATGGCGGGGGCTGCGGCGGTAGGGGGTATCGTCGAGCGCGCCGAACGTGCACTTGCAGCGGGTTGCGATGTGCTGCCTGTCTGTAATCATCGCGAGAGCGTGATCGCGGTGCTCGATGGTTTTCGACCCGCGCCCGATGCCGCCGCGGCCTTGCGACGTGTGCGGCTGCGCGGTCGCGGGCAGTTTTCGGTGGAGGGCTTGCGCGCGAGCGCCGAATGGCAGTCGGCACAGCTCGCGTTGGCGCGTTGTGCGACGCCGCCCGATTTACGGCTCGCCTGAGCGGCGCACTCGCCGCATACGCTCAGCGCCCGGCGGGCGTCACGACCGCGATCACCGCGAGTCCCGGATGATCGTAGTAATTCTTTTCATTGAAGCGCACCCGACGGATCTCACTCAGCTGGTGGGTCACGCCGTTCTCGGTGACGTAGGTCAGGTTCATGCCAAGGTGCAGTAGCGCGCCGCGCTCGAGTAGAAACTCGCCCGAGAGACCGGCAGCCTGCACACCGAGTCGCGCGATCGGCAAGCCGCTGCGCGAACCCCAGCTGCTCGCCGTTTGCGTCCAACCGGTGTGGGCGAGGACTCGATAGCCCGCCGCGGCCAGCTTTTGTCTGTTGCCGGAGAGCTGCAGCTTGGCTGCGGGCAGCGCGCCGACAAAGCGCGCCGCCTGCGCCACGCCACCACTCGAGTCGGCGCTGGACTCACCGGCAGCTGAGCGCAACGGTGCCGCGCCGGGTTCGCCTTCGCGCGGTCCGTTCATGCGAAACACCACGACTTCGATGTTGTAGAGACTTGCGGCGGCCTGTGCGGGCGCCTCTCCGGAAAGTGGCAAGGCGCCGAGCCACAGCACGAGGCAGGCGCGGGCTGCAGCCTGCAGGCGCAGGGCGCGGTGTGCCGGCGATGTCGCTTGTCCGCTCATGCCGGAATGATAGCCGAGAGTCCGTGCAGCAGTTTGTTGACGAATTCATAGCGCTCGGTCTCGTCCTCGAGATCACGCGAGACCCGTAGCTTGAGGGGACCCTCGAGCTTGTAATCGCGTGATCGATCCTGAATCAAGCGGATCACGGCGCGCGGCTCGATGCGGTTCTCGGTTTCGAACAGCAGATAGCCGCCGTGCGCGCCGAAGTCGAGGCGACGAATGCCAAGACGACGCGCGGCAAGCCGCAGCCGCGCGTTGCGCAGCAGATTCTGCGTCGGCGTCGGCAGTTCGCCAAAGCGATCGACGAGTTCGGTCACGAGGTCATCGAGCGCGCTGTCATCGACCGCCGCAGCGATGCGTTTGTAGAGTGCGAGTCGCAGATAGACATCGCCCACATAATCTTCGGGTAGTAGCGCGGGGACTCGCATCTCGACTTCGGACTGCGAGGCGAGGGGTGCGTCGAGGACGAGAGTGCGACCTTCCTTCATCGCCTTGACCGCCCGATCGAGCATGTCGAGATACATGGTCAGGCCCACCTCGGTCATCTCGCCGCTCTGCTCCTCGCCGAGCAGTTCGCCCGCGCCGCGAATCTCGAGATCGTGGGTGGCGAGTACGAATCCCGCACCCAAATCCTCGAGCGATTCGAGCGCCTCGAGCCGCCGGAGCGCATCGCCGGCGAGTGCCTTGCGCGAGGGGATGAGCAGATAAGCATAGGCGCGGTGGTGTGATCGGCCGACACGTCCGCGCATCTGGTGCAGCTGTGCAAGGCCGAAGCGATCGGCGCGATCGATCAGGATGGTATTGGCACTCGGTACGTCGATACCGCTTTCGATGATGGTGGTGCAGACGAGGATATCGAAGCGGCGGTGGTAGAAGTCGACCATCAGCTGTTCGAGTTCGCGCTCGCGCATCTGCCCGTGTCCCACACGAATATTGGCCTCGGGCACCAGCGTGGCGAGTGTGGCGGCGACCTTTTCGATGTCCTTGACCTCGTTGTGCACGAAGTAGACCTGACCGCCGCGGCGCAACTCGCGCAGGATCGCCTCGCGCACGGTGGCATCGCTCCACTCGGTGACAAAGGTCTTGATGGCCAGACGCTCGGCGGGCGGTGTCGCGATCAGCGAGAGCTCGCGCAAGCCACCCAAGGCCATGTTGAGCGTGCGCGGGATCGGCGTTGCCGTGAGTGTGAGTACGTGCACCTCCGCGCGCAGGGCTTTCAGTCGCTCCTTGTCGCGTACGCCAAAGCGGTGCTCCTCATCGACGATGATGAGTCCGAGATCTTTGAAGCGCGCATTGGCGTGCAGCAGACGACGCGTGGCGATGACGATATCGACGGAGCCTCTCTCGATGCCCTCGAGTACGGCTGCCGATTCTTTGCCGGAGCGAAAGCGTGAGAGGGATTCGATGCGCACCGGCCAATCGGCAAACCGATCAGCGAAGTTGGCGGCATGCTGTTGCGCGAGCAGGGTGGTCGGCACGAGTACAGCGACCTGTTTGCCGGCCTGTACGGCAACGAAGGCGGCGCGCATCGCCACCTCCGTCTTGCCGAAGCCGACATCGCCGCAAACGATGCGGTCCATCGGTTGTTCGGCGTCGAGATCGGCGATGACTTTGGCAATGGCTTCGGCCTGATCGGCGGTTTCCTCGAAAGGAAACGCGTTGGCGAAGGCTTGGTATTCGAGCTCGCGCGAGGGCAGGCGCTGGCCGCGACGCGCTTTGCGCTGCGCGTAAAGATCGAGCAGTTCGGCGGCCACGTCGCGTACCTTCTCGGCCGCACGTCGGCGCGCCTTGCTCCATTGATCCGTACCGAGCTTGTGCAGCGGCGCGGATTCCGGCGCGGCGCCCGAGTATCGGCTGACGAGATGCAGCGAGTGCACGGGCACATAGAGCCGATCCCCGCCCTGATATTCGAGCACTAGAAATTCGCCGCTTTGACCGCCGACCTCCATGGCCTGCAAGCCGACGTAACGACCGACCCCGTACTCCTCGTGCACGACGGGTGCGCCAGCCGTGAGGGTTTGCAGATCGCGCAGGATGGCATTCGGGTCGGCGGTGACCTTGCGTCGTCGGCGCTCCTGTCGCGCACGCGTCCCAAAGAGCTGCGATTCGGAGAGCACCGTGAGTGCAGGGTCGGGTAGGGTAAGGCCAGCGAGTTCGGGTGCGACGGTGAGCGCGAGCGGAGCGCTGCCGGCGATGAAGTCCTGCCAGCCATCGACCGCGGCGGCACGCAGGCCCGCGCCGCGCAGCAATTCATTGAGTACTTCGCGGCGTCCGGGTGAATCCGCCGCGAGCAGCACGCGGCCGGACTGCACCTCGAGAAAGCGCTGCAGCGGCGCGAGCGGTTGCTCGGCACGCGCATCGAGACGCAGCTCTTGCGGTACGCGCGAACCGAAATCGTGATCCGCGGTCGCGGCCTGCTCGCGCCGAAACAGATCGACGATGACCCGCGAATGACGAGCGAGACCCGCCTCGACGGTGGCTCGATCGATGAACAATTCTTCGGGACGAAGCAGCGGGCGCTCGATGTCGCCGCTACGCTGGTCATGGCGCGTGACAAGACCCTCCCACGCGCGCTCGATCGAGGTCTCCATGTCTCCCGAAAGATCGACGAGCACGGCGTTCGTGGGCAGATAGTCGAACAGCGTATCGGTCGAGTCAAAGAATAGCGGCAGGTAGAACTCGACACCTGCGGGCGCGATGCCATCGCTCACACCACGATAGATGGCGCTGCGTGTCGGGTCGCCCTCGAAGCGCGTTCGATAGCGGCGACGGAACGCGCGCACGGCGTCGCCATCGAGCGGCATTTCGCGCGCGGGCAGCAGACGGATCGAGGTCAGCGAATCCTGTGACCGCTGGGTCTGCGGATCGAAGCAGCGGATGGCCTCGATCTCGTCATCGAAGAGATCGATACGCAGTGGCGTATCGGTACCCATCGGAAAGACATCGAGCAGCGAGCCACGCAGGGCGTATTCGCCGGGACCTGCGACCTGACTGACGCTCGAGTAGCCGGCTTCCGCAAGCCGAAGGCGAAAAGCCTCCAGCGCGAGCGTTTCGCCAACCGCGAGCGAGAAGCTGCGCGAGGCCACGTACTGCCGCGGCGCGAGGCGTTGCAACAGCGTATCGAGGCTGACGAGCAGGATGCCGCGGCCGAGCGTGGGCAGCTCGGCAAGCGCCAAAAGTCGCTCACTCGTGATATCGGCGTGCGGTGAAAAGACATCGTAGGGCAGCACCTCCCAGTCGGGCAGGGTGAGCACGCGCAGCGATGGCGGCGCAAAGAAGCCGAGCTCGGCGCGCCGGCGCTCGAGGCTGCGGCTGTCGGCTTCAATGATGATCCAGGGGCGCTCATCGGCCGCGGCAGCCTCGGCGAGCGCGAGTGCGGTGGCACTGCCGTGCAGGCCGCTCCAGTGCACCTCGGGGCGCCCGGCGTCGGGAGTCAGGGGGCGCAGGAGTCTGGACATGGGCGCGGAAGAATACAGGGCCGCCCCGCGGAGGCAAGCCCCGTGTTGTGGTTAAATCCGGCAAGGATGTTCCAGCCTTTGTCGCTGTTCGTGGGGTTGCGCTATGTGCGCTCACGGACGCGGAAATTCTTCGTGTCGTTCATTACCTGGGTCTCGCTGATCGGGGTGGCTGTCGGCGTGGCTGCGCTGATCGTGATCCTGTCGGTGATGAACGGGTTCGAGGGCGAGCTGCGCGATCGCTTGCTCGCACTCTCGAGTGACGCGCGCGTCATCGTCAGCCCCAACGAAACTCCGGCGGCTGCGGCCGACCCGCGGCGCGCCGGCGATTACCCCTGGCAAAGCGCGGTGCAGACCCTCGCCCGCGATCCGCGGGTGCGTGGGGTCGCGCCCTATGCGGAGATCCAGGCGCTCGCCCTGCGCAGCCCCGATATGCTGCCGGTGCAATTGCGCGGCATCGATCCCGATCTCGAACCGCAGGTGTCGGCGGCTGCGACTGCGGTCATCGCCGGGCGGCTCGATGCGCTGCAGGCCGGTGCCGATCAGCTGATCCTGGGTAGCGTGGTGGCGCGCCTACTCGGTGTGTCGACGGGCGATCGAGTCACCTTGCTGGTGCCCGGCATCGATGCCGGGGGTGCCCCGGCGCCACGCTTGCGCGAATTCACGGTCGCCGGAATTTTCGAGATTGGCTTGCAGGATCACGATGGCACGCTCGCACTCGCCCATCTCGATGATGTCCGCGCACTCACACTCGATGATGCGCGCGCCTTCGGCTTGCACGTGAAGCTCACCGACCCCCTGATGGCACCGGCGGTTGCCGCGGCGCTCGCGCCCGACATTGGCGAAGGTCTCACCTTGCGTGACTGGACGCAGGACCATGCCAATTATTTTCGTGCGATCCGCATCGAGAAACGCATGATGTCGATCATCCTGCTGCTGATCGTCGGTGTGGCCGCTTTCAACATCGTGGCAATGCTGGTGATGGTGGTGACTGACAAGCGCACCGACATTGCCATCCTGCGCACACTCGGCGCTTCGCCGCGCAGCATCCTCGGCATATTTTTGACGCAGGGCTTGGTGATCGGTTGGGTGGGCGTTGCGCTTGGAGTCGCGCTCGGAATCGTGCTCGCGCAAAACGTGGCCGAGATCGTCCCGGTGCTCGAACGCAGCTTCGGTTTTCAGGTCATGGATCCTTCGGTGTACTACGTGACGCGCATTCCATCCGAGGTGCAGAGTCGGCAGGTGCTGCTGACCGCCCTCGCGGCACTGATCGTGACGGCAGTGGCGACGGTATATCCCGCGCTGCGCGCCTCGCGGGTCGCACCGGCGGAAGCCTTGAGGTACGAGTAGCGATGGCGGCGCCTTGGGAATGGCAGGTCGGTACGCGTTATCTGCGCTCGACGCATCGGCGTGGCTTCGTCTCTTTCGTCGCTGTGATCTCGACCGTCGGTTTGATGCTCGGCGTCGCCGTGCTGATCGTGGTGCTGTCGGTCATGAACGGCTTCGAGCGTGAGCTGCGCTCGCGGATTCTCTCGGTGACGGCGCATGCGACGCTGATGGGTCTCGAGACCAGCCTGCCCGACTGGCGCAGTGCACGCGAGCGCGCGCTGCAATCACCGGGTGTGCGTCACGCCGTGCCCTATGTCGAGGCGCAGGGGATGCTGGCGCGCGGGTCGCGCGTGCTCGGCAGTGCAGTACGGGGCGTCGATCCGGTGCTCGAGCGCGAGGCCACCGGGCTCGCCGGGCAGATCGAGGGTGCCAGCATTCTCGATCTGCAACAGGGTTCATGGCGCGTGATTCTCGGCGCAACGCTCGCCCGCGAACTGGGTGTCACCCGCGGCGATGATGTGGTGCTGATCGTTCCGGAGGGCACGGCCACGCCCGAAGGGGTCGTGCCGCGCATGCGACGACTCACGGTCATCGGGACTTTCGAGTCGGGCATGTACGAGTTCGATCGTGGACTTGCGCTGATGAATATCGCGGATGCCGCGCGTCTTTATCGAATGGGTGACGGAGTGACGGGCTTGCGGCTGGCGCTCGAGGATCCGCTGCGAGCGCCCGAAGTGGTGCGTGATCTCGCGCTCTCGCTCGGCGGCGGCTTCTACGTCAGTGACTGGACGCGCAACCACGCGAACTTTTTTCAGTCGATCGAGCTCACCAAGGGCATGATGTTCGTGATCCTGCTGATCATCGTCGGGGTGGCGGCGTTCAATATCGTCTCCACGCTGGTGATGATCGTCAAAGAAAAGCAGGGTGACATCGCTTTGCTGCGTACACTCGGTGCGCCACCCTCGAGCATCTTGGGCACATTCGCCATTCAGGGCGTGTTGATCGGTCTTGTGGGCACTGCGGCGGGCGCCGTGCTCGGCGTCGTGCTTGCGCGCAACGTCGAATCGATCGTCTGGCGTATCGAGTCGATCTTCGACGTGCAGTTCATGGACGCCCAAGTGTATTTCATGACCGACCTGCCGGCTCACGTCGAATGGCTCGACGTCGTGCGTGTCTGCTCGGTTGCCTTCGCGCTCTGCGCGCTCGCTACGCTCTATCCGGCGTGGCGGGCATCGCGTACCCAACCTGCCGAGGCCCTGCGCCATGATTGATCACGTCCTTGCCGAGTCCGCCAACGACTGCGTTTTGGAGGCCGTCGACGTCGTCCGCGAATTTCGCGAAGCCGGCGGCGTCTTGCGGGTGCTCGACGGCTTGAACCTGCAACTGCGTCGCGGCGAATGCGTGGCCATCGTCGGCGCGTCGGGGTCGGGCAAGACGACGCTGCTGCAAATCCTGGGTGGCCTCGATCGCCCCACGACGGGGCGGGTGAGCATCGATGGTCGTGATCTGCATGCCCTCGATGAGCGCGCGCGCAGCGATTTGCGCAATCGCAGCATCGGTTTCATTTACCAGTTTCATCATCTGCTGCCCGAGTTCAGCGCGCTCGAGAACGTGGCCATGCCGCTGCTAGTGCGGCGCATGCCAACCGCCGAGGCCAAGGCACAGGCGGCCGCGTTGCTGCGCGAGGTCGGTCTCGGCGAACGCCTTGCGCATCGTCCGCATCAGCTCTCGGGCGGTGAGCGGCAGCGAGCCGCGGTCGCCCGCGCGCTCGTGACCGACCCAAAACTCGTCTTCGCCGATGAGCCGACCGGCAACCTCGATGGGCGCAATGCCGGCCAGGTCTTCGAGCTGATGCTGCGCTTGAATCGCGAGCGAGCCACCACGCTCGTGATCGTCACCCACGATCTTCAACTGGCTGCCCGCATGGATCGCGTGCTGACGCTCGCCGACGGTCGTCTACAGCCCTAATTCAGGCAAAACGCCGGGATCAACCGTTTGCCGCGCTGCTGCGACCGCGGTACTTCTTGCGTACGTGTCGCAACCACAGCTGGTCGGTCAGCAACCAACCCGCCACCCCGGATCCCGCGCCGCATACGAGACAGCCGAGCAGGAAAGGTTTCCAGACCGGACCGAGTCCGTTCTGCAGCCAATCCCAACTGAGCTCGAAAGCGAACTCGCCGGGTGGCTGACCGAGCAAGGTGCGACCCGTGAGATAGGCAAAGTAATAAATCGGCACCACGGTGAACGGATTCACCACGAACACCGTGGCGATGAGGGTCGGTACATTGAGTCGCAGCAGCACGGCGAACAACAACGCGATCGGCACCTGTGCCGGCAGCGGCACGAAACAAATGGCGAGCCCCATGCCAAACGCGCGAGTAATGCTGCGTCGCTGCAACGACCAAAGTCGCGTGTCGGCGAACAGATGCGCAAACGGCCGCGCATACCATCGCTCGCGCAGCGCCTGAGCCTGACGTCCGAGTTGACGGATGAACGGCTTGATCATGACGAGGGCGAACTTTAGCAGCGCCGCCGCCGGGCTTGCGACCTTGCTCGGCGCAACCGCCGTGCTGTTCGGTCCGCTGCGACCTGATGTGCCGACCTTTGCGGCATTGATTCTTTGTGGCAGCGCTGCGCTCGCGGCGGCTGCGGTGCAACGTCTTGGCGTACGCGGCCCGCTCGGCGATCTGCTGCGTGCTGCGCAGCCGTGGCTCTGGACGGTCGCACTCGCTTCACTGGCCGCGCTTGTGACGCTCGGTGTGGCACTCGATCAATTGGCGCAACGTTGGCCCGCCGACGATGCAGGGGCGCGGGTGATTGCACAGGTCACGATCGATTCGCTGACGCGGCAAGCCGGCGGCGGTGTCGAATTCGATGCTGCGCTGTCGATCGAATCACCCGCCAGCGCAGCGCGCGAGTTGCGCGCTCGGGTGATCTGGCACGACGCGCCGCAGCCTGCGCCGCGCGCCGGCGAGCAATGGCGTCTGTTGCTGCGTCTTTCCGCACCGCGCACCAACACCAACCCTGGTGGTTTCGATGAGCAGCGAGAGTTCTTCAGGGATCGTCTGCAGGCGAGGGCGGTGGTCTTGCCGTTTGCCGGCAATCAACGGCAAGGCAGCAAATCTGCGGGAGTGCTGGTGCTGCGCGAGCGCATCACCGAGCGTATCCGCGAAGCCGTGACCGATCGTGATGCCGCGGCGCTCTTTGCCGGTCTTGCGGTCGGTGCGACGGGTGCGGTGAGTCGCGAGCAGTGGCGCGTGTTCAGCGTGACCGGCACCACGCATCTGGTGGCGATCTCCGGCATGCATGTGACGCTCTTTTGCTGGATCGTGGTTGCCTTGATGCGCCGCCTTTGGGGTCGCCTGCCGCTATTGGTCGTGCGCGTTGATCGCGAGGCTTTTGCCGCGACGCTGGGGGTCAGCGCCGCGTTCGCCTATGCCGTGCTCGCAGGCTTCGGCATTCCGACGCAGCGTACCGTGGTGATGCTCGCGGTATGGTGGTTGCTGAAACTCTCCGGTCGGGTGCACGCGCCTTTCGATGTGCTCGGTCTCGCGGTCATCGCGGTGCTGCTGATCGATCCGCTCGGTCCCTTGTCTTCGGGGTTCTGGCTCTCCTTCGTGGCGATGGCGACGCTGATCGCTGCCGGTGAGACGGGCGGCAACGGCTGGCGCGCGTGGTTGGTCGAGAACCTGCGCACGCAGTGGCGGGTCGGTATCGCCCTGCTGCCGCTGACGATCGCTTGGTTCCAGAACTTTTCGCTGGCCGGACTGGTGGTGAACTTGTTGGCCATTCCGATCTTTTCCTTTGTGCTGGTTCCCGTGGCGCTGCTCGGCAGTGCGCTCGGCAGCCTCTCGGCCAAGCTTGCTGCACCGATATGGTGGCTCGGCGAACGTGCGCATGATTTTCTTTGGCCGGCGCTGGTGGCAGTGGCCGAGCACCCGCTTGCTGCGCTCGAGCTCGACATGCCACGGTGGCAGTTGCTGCTGGTGGCTGTGTTGGTCGCCGCGGTAATCGTCGCCGACCGCTTGCCCGGTCGATGGGCGCGCAGCGCGCGTTTCGGCGGACTCGCGATTTTGCTGCTGGCCATTCTTTGGCCGGCGAGCATCCACGAGCGACCCCGTGCAGGCGAGGTCATGGTGACGACGCTCGATGCCGGTGATGCAGCCGCCTTTGTGGTGCGTACCCGTCATCACGCCATGCTGATCGACACCGGCGAAACCTTCGGTAGCGAGGGTGGCGGTGCCGAGCGTCTCGTACTGCCCGCTTTGCGCGAGTTCGGCCTCGATCAGCTCGATGTGCTCGTACTCGGCGCGACGCACGCCTACCGGGCTGCAGGTGCCGCGGCCATCATGGCCTCGATTGAGGTCAAGCAGGTGATCGCCGGCGGCGAGTGGCCTGGCGCGCGTCACCCTATCGAGGACTGTGCCGAGCGCCGTCGCTGGGAGTGGGACGGCGTCGTGTTCGAGACTTTTGCCGTGCCGGGCGGTGCCTGCCTCGTCAGGCTTGGGTTCCCCGCGGGTCCTGTCCTGCTGATGGCCGAGCGCTTGAGTACCGCAGAGGCTGTGCAACTCGCCACAACGCTGGAGGCGACGTCGCTCTCGGCCACGCTGCTCGTGGCGCCGCGTCGCGGGTCTGCCGCCGGTCACGATACGGCCTTCGCCAGCGCCGTCGATCCCCAGTGGCTGCTCTTGCCGGGCCGTGATGGTTCCGCGCAGCGGGTGCGCACCGTGGCGCAGCGTTGGGGAGTGGAACCGGCGCGGGTGGTCGCCACCGCGGCCCGCGGCGCCTATACGCTGCATCTGCGGGCTGGACTGCCGCCACGCTGGATCGACTCGGCGGCGCTGCAGGGTAGCCCCATCTGGCGGTATCATCCGCTCGTCATGCAGGACCGCCCACGCATTTGAACCAGCGGCCAGTCGAAATCGTCGACGCCGGCAAGGTGTACCGCAGGCTGCTCGGCTACGCTCGTCCGCACCTCGGCATGTTTCTCATCGGGGTCGCCGGGATGACGCTGTTTGCCGCCACCGATGCGGCGATCGCCTATCTGGTGCAGCGCTTTCTCGGCGGCGCGTTCGTCGAACCCGACCCGCGCATCGTCTGGGCAGTGCCGGTGGGTGCGGTGTTGCTGTTCTTCCTGCGCGGTATCGGCGATTACGTCTCCAACTTTTTCCCCGGCTGGGTCGGCCGGCAAGTCATCAAATCCTTGCGTGCCGAACTCTTCGCACACTATCTGCGCTTGCCGACGCGTTATCACGATGCCGCCACCGCGGGCGGCATGCTTTCGCGGCTGACCTACAACATCGAACTCGTGGCCGAGGCCACCACCAACGCAGTCACGGTGCTGATCCGCGATACGCTCACCATCATCGGGCTCGTGATCATGCTGTTCTGGTACAACTGGCAGCTCGCGGCGTTCGTGCTTGCGCTCGCCCCGCCGATCTCCTGGCTGATTCAGCACATCAATCGATCTTTCCGACGCTACAGTGCGCGGATCCAGGCCTCGATGGGTGATGTCACGCGCGTCGCCAAGGAGGCACTCGATGGCCATCGAGTGATCAAAGTATTCAATGCAGAACGTCATGAAGAGTCCATCTTCGGTGAAGCCAACGAGCGCAACCGTCACAGCAACATGCGACTGATCGGTGCGCGTGCGCTCGCCAATCCGATCGTGCAAATGATTGCGGCGCTCGGACTCGCAGGCGTGTTGTTCTTCTCCATTCGTCAGGTGTTCACGCGCGAGATGCGCGTCGATGAGTTCATGGCCTTCCTGACCGCGCTCTTGTTGCTGACGGCGCCCTTGCGTCGTCTCGTGCAGGTCTTCGGGCCGCTACAGCAGGGCATCGCGGCGGGGGCGAGCGTCTTCGAGGTGCTCGATGAACCGGTCGAAGACGCCGGCGGATCGCGGCGTCTCGAGCGGGCGCGCGGCGCGCTCGAATTTCGGCAGGTCAGCTTCAGCTATGCGTCAACCCAGGGCGAGGTGCTCTCGAAGGTGAGCTTCACCGTAGAGCCCGGCCAGACCGTGGCGATCGTCGGCAAATCGGGCAGCGGCAAGACTACGCTCGCGGGCTTGCTGCCGCGCTTTCACGATCCGGACTCGGGCGCGGTATTGCTCGACGGCGTGGATTTGCGCGACTACACCCGCGCAGATTTGCGCCGACAGGTGAGTCTCGTCAGTCAGGACGTGATGCTGTTCGACGACAGTATCCGCCGCAACATCGCCTTCAACATCGCACCGGCCGAATCGCCTGCCGTGGAAGAGGCTGCACGGGCAGCCTACGTCATGGATTTCGCAGCCGAGTTGCCGCAAGGCCTCGATACGCCAATTGGCGAGCGCGGTGCGCTGCTCTCGGGCGGGCAGCGGCAGCGCGTGTCCATCGCGCGTGCCTTGCTCAAAGATGCGCCGATTCTCATCCTCGATGAGGCGACGAGCGCGCTCGATAATGAATCCGAACGCCGCATTCAGGCAGCGCTCGCCACGCTCAAACGCGATCGCACCACGCTCGTGATCGCCCACCGACTCTCGACGATCGAGCAAGCCGACCTCATCGTCGTGATGCACGAGGGACGTGTGGTCGAATCCGGTACCCATGCTGCGCTGCTCGCACAGGACGGGACCTACGCGCAGCTCTACCGGCTGCAGTTCGCTGTCTGATGAAGGACGCGCTGGCTCGCTGGCTCGAGGATATTTGGTACCGCGGCAAACCAGGGGCGGCTCTGCTCGCGCCTCTGGCGGGCGTGTTTGCGATCATCACGGCACTGCGCCGCACTGCTTTCCGTCGCGGTCTCTACCGCGTGCATCGGGCGCGCGTGCCAGTTGTCATCATCGGTAATCTCTCGGTGGGCGGCACCGGCAAAAGTCCGCTTGTGGCCACGTTGGCGCGGGCGCTGCAACAGCGCGGCTTGCGCGTTGGCATCCTGTTGCGCGGTTATGGTTCTGCCGCCCGCGAGCCCACGCAAGTGACGGCCGACACCACGGCGCAGCGCGTGGGTGACGAAGCGCAGATGTTGGCCGCTGCGAGTGGCGCACCGGTCATGGTCAGCCCCGATCGCGCGGCCGGGGCGCAGGCTTTGGAGAACCTCGGCGTCGAGCTGATTCTTTGCGACGATGGTCTGCAGCATTACGCGCTCGCTCGCGATCTCGAGATCGTGGTCATCGATGCGAGCCGCGGGCTCGGCAATGGTCGTCTGCTGCCCGCCGGGCCTCTTCGCGAAGGACACGCCCGTCTCGCCACCGTTGATTGGGTGGTGGTGAACGGTAACGCCGCAGCGCACGATGCAGGCGAGGGCAACATGACCGAGTGGCGCGGACGTACGGGTACGCTCGCGATGGAGTTGGTGCCCGAAGCGCTGCGCAGTGTGAGCGACGCGCGGGCCTGGCGCAGTCTCGAGAGCTTTCGCGGCGGACCGGTACATGCCGTGGCAGCGATCGGTCATCCGGCGCGTTTTTTTGCCATGCTGCGTGCGGCGGGCCTGGAGTTGATTGAGCATCCGTTTGCGGATCATCATGCGTTCGTCGCCTCCGATCTGCGCTTCGGTGATGATTTGCCGGTCCTGATGACGGCCAAAGATGCCGTAAAATGCCGGGTGTTCGCGGATGCGCGGTGTTGGGAAGTGCCGGTGGCGGTTCGTCTCGCACCCGACGGGGGCGCGGCGCTCATCGACGCCTTGACCTCACTCGTCACGCCATCGCTTGCCACGCCACCCTAAGGAAGGCTGCCGACATGGACACAAGACTGCTCGATATCCTCGCCTGTCCGCTCTGCAAGGGGCCGCTCGTGCATCGGCGCGAGCAGGGCGTGCTGGTGTGCCGCGCCGATCGGCTCGCCTTTCCGATCCGCGACGATATCCCGGTCATGCTCGAAGAAGAGGCCACCACACTCGCGAGCGACGATCCGCTGCTCGCGCGCTGAGGCGACCTCGTGTATCGCATCGTCATTCCGGCGCGTTACGCCTCGAGCAGACTGCCCGGCAAGCCGCTCTTGCCGCTGGCGGGCAAACCGCTACTCGCCTGGGTGCATGCGCGTGCCCTCGATTGCGCAGCGGCCGAGGTCATCATCGCAACCGACGATCAACGCATCCGTGCGGTCGCCGAGGCGTTCGGGGCAACGGTCGAAATGACCGCCATCGAGCATGCCAGTGGAACCGATCGCATCGCCGAGGTGGCGCAGCGACGCGGCTGGAGCGAGCGCGATATCGTCGTCAATCTGCAGGGTGATGAACCTTCCATGCCTGCAGTGCTCATCGAGCAGGTCGCCGGTTTGCTTGACCAATACCCACTCGCTGATCTCGCCACACTCGCCACGCGCATTCAGCAGCGCGACGAATATTTTGATCCTAACGCGGTCAAGGTGGTCACCGATCTCGAGGGGCGAGCGCTTTATTTCAGTCGCGCACCGATCCCGTGGTTTCGCGATCAGGTCGAGCCGGATGGCGCGGATCTCGCCGCGGTGGCGCGGCGGCACATCGGCATCTATGCCTATCGGGTCGGTGCACTGCGCCGGCTTGCGGCGCTAGCGCCTGCGCCGCTCGAGCACATTGAAAAGCTCGAACAATTACGCGCACTCGCGCACGGTATGCATATTCAAGTGGGCGAGGCGGCGTGTCGTCCCGGACCCGACGTCAACACCTCGGAAGACCTTGCGCGAGCTACGGCCGCACTCGCGCAAGGTACCGGGAATCATTGATCCAGCGTACGTCAGTAATCGTCGCGGCGCGGACCGCTGCCAAAACTCGTGTAACGCTCGCTCGGGCTCGATGACCAGACAACTTTCTTTTCCGTCGGCTCCGCTGCTTCTGTCGCTGTTGCGGCCGCATCGGTCGCATCGGTCGCCTCGGTCGTATTGGTGGCCTCGGACGCAACAACGGCGGCTTCGGACGTCGTCGGCTCGACTTGCGCGGGACGGCCGACCGCAGCCTCGATAGGCGCTGCGTTCGTCGTTTCGTTCGTCGTTTCGATCGGCGTCGTGGTAGCCGCTTCGAACGCCGGCTCTGCGGGTGCGAGCCCGGTCCAGCTGATCGTGCCGTTATTCACCGGGGCGGGCGGCAATTCAAAGCTCAGATCGGCAGCGGCGGTGCCAGGTGAGCCCGGTAGCGCCATCGTCTCCGCGCTCGGCTCGAGCGCCGAGCCGGCAGCCACGTCCTCTCGAGAGCTCGTCTCGTCATCCGCCAGGGCGTCATCGAACGATCCGCTATCGTCGGCTTCGTCGCCACTCGCGACGCCTGCGGTCGCGCCCATGCCGGCGGTGGCAAGGTCACGCCCGCCGCCACGTCGACCGCGGCGACCCCGACGACGACCGCGCCGGCTGCCCTCCCGAGCGCCTTCCGCGGCCACCACTGTCGCGCCGTCAGCTCCTGCACTCGCGGCGTCGGTGGGTGCAGCGCCCGCCGAGGCAGGCAGTGTCTCGATTGCGGCGCTCGCCAGCGGGGCACTCGGCGCAGCGGTTGCTGCCTCGCTTGTTACGCCAACAGCAGGTGCGCCATGATCACGGGCCTCGTTACGCTCGCGGGGCTCTTGTCGTTCGCGACGACGCGAATCCTCGCGACTACCGTCACGACCTTCACGACCGTCACGACCATCGCGACCGCGACGCCCGCCATCGCCGCGCTCTTTACGACGCTCTGCGGGCGCCGCCGCGGGTGAGGGTGTCGTCTTGCTGTCGGTTTGCTTCTGTTCCGTGTTCGGTGCGCGATCGCGACTTCGATCGCGATCGCGATTGCGATCGCCTCGATCGCCACGATCGCGACCACGGCCGTTGCGATCCCGACCGCGACCACCACGTTCGCGTTCGCCGCGGCCATGCGCGCGATCTTCGGTAACGGGAGGCATCTCGACGGCGGGGGCGCCAAACAGCCAGCGCCATAGCCGAACAAAGATTCCAAGTTGCGGCCCTGCGGGCACCGTGACCGTCACCGTCTGCGTTGCCGCGGCCACCGGCGCCGGTGCCTGCACCACGATCGGCGCGGGAGTGGTCGGCAGGAAAGTGGGGACGGCCGCGGGCTCCTGTGCGGCCTGCTTCTCACGCGTACCGGCGGGGTCCGGTACCTTGGCCGGCGTCGGCATCTGATAGGACACGCGCTTCCACTCGGGCAGTTCGGTCTCGTCGTCGCGCACGCGACGAATCGAGTATTCGGGCGTATCGATGTTGAGGTTCGGCACGACGATCAGCTCGACATCGCTCTTGTCCTCGAGCGTGCGCAGCCATTCGCGCTTTTCATTGATGAGGTAGGTGGCGACCTCGACCGGCACTTCGGCGATCACCTTGGAGGTGCGATCCTTGCGAGCCTCTTCGCCAATCAGGCGCAGGATGGCGAGTGCCATCGACTCGACCGTGCGGATGCTGCCGATGCCCTGACAACGCGGGCAGACCTCGTGACTGGAATCACTGAGCGAGGGGCGCAGCCGCTGGCGCGACATCTCGAGCAGACCGAAGCGCGAGAGCCGACCGATCTGGATGCGCGCCCGATCCATTTTCATGGCCTCGCGCAGTCGATCCTCGACGGCGCGCTGGTTGCGCGTCTCTTCCATATCGATGAAGTCGATGACGATCAGACCACCGATGTCGCGGATACGCAGCTGCCGCGCGATTTCGTCGGCGGCTTCGAGATTGGTGTTCGTGGCCGTGGTTTCGATGTCACCGCCGCGGGTGGCGCGCGCCGAGTTGATGTCGATCGAGACGAGCGCTTCGGTGTAGTCGATGACGATCGAGCCGCCCGAGGGCAACTGCACCTTGTGGGCGTAGGCCGATTCGATCTGACTTTCGATCTGATAGCGCGTGAAGAGCGGGATGTCGTCGGCGTACATCTTCAGGCGACGACCGCCCTCGGCGGGCATGAAGCGCTGCATGTACTCGGCGGCAATGGTGTGCGCGTTCGGCTCATCGACCAGCACTTCGCCGATGTCGTCCGAAAAGTAATCGCGCAGCGCGCGCGTTACCGGATCACTTTCGCGATAAACGAGGAACGGCGAGGGGCGCGACAGCACCGCCTGCACGATCTCATCCCATTGGATCTTGAGATTATCGAGATCCCACTGCAGCTCTTCGGTGGCGCGACCAAGCCCCGCGGTGCGCACGATCGCCCCCATACCGGGCGGGATGACGAGCGCATCCATGATGCTCTTCATCTGATCGCGTTCTTCGCCCTCGATGCGGCGACTGACGCCACCGGCGCGCGGATTGTTCGGCATCAGCACGAGGAAGCGACCGGCGAGCGAGATGTAGGTGGTGAGCGCCGCGCCTTTGTTGCCTCGCTCTTCTTTTTCGACCTGCACGACGATGTCCTGACCTTCCTGCAGGACCTCGCGCATGTTGATGCGCCCGCTCGAGGGGTTTTTGAGGAAATACTCGCGCGAGATTTCTTTCAGCGGCAGAAAGCCGTGTCGCTCGGCGCCGTAATCGACGAAGCAGGCTTCGAGCGAGGGCTCGATGCGGGCGATACGCCCTTTGTAGATATTCGCTTTTTTCTGTTCGCGGGACGGCAGCTCGACCGACAAGTCGTAGAGTTTTTGACCGTCAACTAGCGCAACGCGCAGTTCTTCCTGCTGCGTCGCATTGACCAACATTCTTTTCATGGACCCCTGATTTCCTGGATGGGGCCGACAGTGTTCCGGGGGTCGTCCAAGGGGACACCGCACCGCGCCGGGCGACGAGCCGCGGGCGGACGGGCAGTACCAATGCCTCGAGGAGGTATGCGAACAGCGTGACGAAAATGAAAAGCACGTGCCTGCTGTCTTGGTATCTGGCAACCGAAGGCGCGTTCGAAACGCTGCGACTGTCGGCCGGATTCGATGGCCTCGTTGCCGAGGACCAACTAACATGCGGCGCCCGCTCCCGGAGTGGCAAACTTGCCACAGACAGGGCAGCCGGCACCGCGCTAATGCCTGCAAAAGCGGGCCAAGCAAGGGCAAACGCTTTTACGACTGCCCGAGGATATGTCAAAGCCCATGGAAAAACAAGGTCTTACGAAAAACTCTGGGCAAAGCGCGGTACGTCACATCACCGTGGGCGAGGACGATGCCGGTAGTCGTCTAGACAAGTTCCTTGCGCGGCATTACCCCGAGGTCGCGCGCACGCGGCTGTTTCGCATCGTGCGCAAGGGCGAAGTGCGGGTGAACGGCAAGCGCGCCGGGATCGATACGCGTTTGGCGTTGGGGGATGAGGTGCGTCTGCCGCCGGTTCGACTGGAGGCCCCCGAAACCTCGCCCGGTAGTGCAAGCGTCGGCGGTGACACGGGTCGAGGTGTGGCCGCAGGCGCTACGCCGGTTCGCCGTCCGCGGGTGCCAGCCAGCCTCATCGCCACGGTGACGGGCGCCATTCTGCATGAGGATGAACGGCTGCTCGTGATCAACAAGCCTGCGGGTCTTGCGGTGCATGGCGGCAGTGGCTTGAGCTTCGGGGTGATCGAAGCCTTGCGCGCAGCGCGTCCCGAGGAGGCCGAGAAACTCGAACTTGTGCATCGCCTCGATCGCGACACGAGTGGCGTGTTGCTGATCGCGCGCAAGCCGGCGGTGCTGCGTATGCTGCATGCGGGCCTGCGCGAGGGTGAGGGTTTCGAGAAGCGCTATCTCGCGCTCGTCAAAGGCAGTTGGCAGCTCGGCAAAAAGCGCATCGATGCGCCGCTGCGTACCGATCTGCGGGTGGGCGGCGAACGCACCGTCAAAGTACACCCCTCGGGCAAGAGCGCCATCAGTGATTTTCGACCCGTGCAGGGCTTCGGCCGCACGGCCTCGCTGCTCGAGGTGTCGATTCTGACCGGGCGCACGCACCAGATCCGCGTGCATGCGGCCTATGCCGGTCATCCGGTGGCGGGCGATCCGAAGTACGGCGATGCGGAGTTCAATGAATTGATGCGCGACTATGGTCTTGAGCGCATGTTTCTGCACGCCTCGAGCTTGTCGTTCACCTGGCCCGATCGCGGTACGGAATTCAGCGCCAATGCGCCGCTGCCGCCCGAGCTCTCGCGGGTGATCGATGCGCTTGCTAGCGCGCCGCGTTCGCGAAGGGGCGCAGGGTCTGCGCGACCCAGATCAAGGGCAGGCCGATGAGGGCGGTGGGGTCGCTGCTCTCCATGCGCTCGAACAAAGAAATCCCGAGTCCTTCGCTCTTGAAGCCGCCGGCGCAGTCGTGCGCGGGTTCGCGCGCGACATAATCTTCGATCTCGAAGCGACTGAGCCTGCGGAATACGCAGCGCGTTTCGTCGCGGTGACGTTGCCAGAGTCCCGCCTCGATGCCGACAATGGCTACGGCGGTATGGAAGGTGACCACCTGCCCGGAGAGGCGCTCGAGCATGGCGATCTGTGCCGCCCGGCTGCCCGGCTTGCCAAGGCACTCCTGCTCGAGAGCGCAGACTTGGTCCGAGCCGATGACGAGGGCGCCGGGCTCCTCTTCGGCGATCGCGCGCGCCTTGGCCAGGGCGAGTCGCTCGGCAAGCGCTGCGGGGGGCTCACCCGGGTGCCGGGACTCATCGACCTCGGGACTGCGGCACTCGAAGACAAGTTGCAGTCGGCCGAGCAATTCCCGGCGATAGCGGGAGCTCGAGGCCAGCCAGAGCGGACGAGAGAGGGCTACGGGACGCTTTTCGGCTACGGAAAACAACGGCTTATCCCGAAGTTGCTTTGACTCAAGGGGGGGGGGGCCCTATTATACGCGCCCCATGCCTGCCGACTGGTCACGTCAGCTTGATGTCGATCGTCTGGCCGATACGGGCGAGAGGCGAGAATTCGACCTGCCGTTGCGCGAATTGCCGCGGCTGGCACCGGAGCTCGCGAGCCTAGACGGTGCGGCGCAGTGTCGCTTGAGTTTCACGCGCGAGCGTGGCCAGCCGATCGCTGACGTGGCCGTCAAGGCGCGACTCGGTTTGCGCTGCCAGCGCTGCCTGAGACCAGTTTGGCTCGAGGTCGACAACGCCTCGCGCGTCTGGTTGGTCGCGGACTTGGCGGCAGCCGAGGCGCAGGACCCCGGAATCGAGCCGACACTCGCACCGGAAGGGCGGATCGTGTTGCGCGATCTGGTCGAAGAAGAGTTGCTGCTCGCGGTGCCTTTGGTGCCGCGGCACGAAGATGCAAGTCAGTGCGCGGCGCTCGAGCAGCCCGCCGACGAGCAACAGGATGCGCAGCAGGTGGTGCAGAGGCCGTTTGCGGGGCTGGGCGAGCTCCTGAAACGCAATCATTGATCAAGATCGCCCGGTTTACGAATTCGATTCGCAGGAGTCCGACATGCCAGTTCAAAAGAGCCGCAAGACCCCCTCCAAGCGCGGCATGCACCGTTCGCACGATGGCCTCGCCAAGCCCGCTCTGTCGGTTGATCCGCAGTCGGGCGAGACGCATTTCCGTCACCGCATCACGCCCGATGGTTTCTATCGCGGCAAGCGCGTGATCGAGAAGCCGGCCGACGAAGAAGCGGCGGGCTGAAGTTTCCCGTCGGCGGGTCGTTCTGGCCCGCCTGCTCCTGCCACGGGAGCGACTGACCGATGACTATCATCGCGCTCGATGTGATGAGCGGCGACCTCGGAGCGCAGGAATGCGTGCCGGCGGCGCGGCTCGCACTCGAGGCTGATCCGTTGCTGCGACTCAAACTCGTCGGCCAACCGAGCATGCTCGAGCCGCTGGTTGCCGCGCTGTCTTTGCCCGCGTCGCTTGCGGCGCGGATCGACTGCGTCGCCGCGAACGAGGTCATCACCATGACCGAGTCGCCACGCGAGGCGATCCGGCGCAAGAAACAATCTTCGATGCGCATCGCCATTGACCTTGTACACGCAGGGCAGGCGGATGCGGCCGTGAGTGCCGGTAACACCGGTGCGCTTACCGCGATCGCTCACTTCGTGCTCAAGTGCCTCGCCGAAGTAGAGCGTGCACCGATCATGTCCGCGGTGCCGAATGCGCGGGGCTTTACCCATATCCTTGATCTTGGCGCGAACGTGCGCGCGACGGCCCAGCAACTCGAGCAGTTCGCGGTGATGGGGGCGATCGTGGCGCGTGATGTGCACGATACGCCGCAGCCCCGGGTGGGTTTGCTCAACATCGGCGAAGAGGAAACCAAGGGGCACGACCTTGTGCAGGAGGCGCATGCACTCTTGCGTAGCCGTATGTCCGGTGATGCGCGGCGCGATTTCGATTATGTCGGCTTCGTTGAGGGTGGCGATATCTTCACCGGTGAAGTCGATGTGGTCGTCACCGATGGTTTCACGGGCAACGTCGCGCTCAAGACGATGGAGGGCGTGGCCGGCCTCATCAGCGGTCGTTTGCGTCAGGAGTTCACGGCCGATGCGAGCAGCAAACTTGCCGGTCTGATCGCCCGGCCTGTGCTCAAACGCGTGTCGGCTTCGCTCGATCCGCGTCGCTATAACGGTGCGGTCATGGTGGGTCTGAAGCGCATCGTGGTAAAAAGTCATGGTAGTGCGGATCGCGTGGCGCTGGCCCGTGCCATCGCCATCGCGGCGACCGCGGTGCGCCGGCAGCTCGTCGAGCACGTGCAGCAGGCGCTCGAGGCATCACCAATGATTATTCAAAGAAATACCGAGGGATGACCAGGGAATGCTGAAACACTCGCGGATTGCCGGGACCGGCCGTTTCTTGCCCGAAAAGATCGTCACCAACGACGACCTCGTCAAACTCTTCGAGACCTCGGATGAGTGGATCCGCGAGCGCACCGGCATCGCTCAACGGCATATCGCCGTCGAGGGACAGACCACGGTGGATCTCGGTTATGGGGCGGCGCTGCAGGCCATGGAGGCTGCAGGCGTCACGGCCGAAGATATCGATCTGATTGTCTTCGGTTCGACCACGCCCGATCTGGTATTCCCCAATTGCGCGGCGCTCTTGCAGGATCGTCTGGGTATCCGCAGCGCTTGCCCCGCAATCGGTCTCGAGGCGGCGTGCAGCAGTTTCATCTACAGCCTCTCGGTCGCCGACAAATTCGTGCGTCTCGGCGAGGCCAAGTGTGCACTCGTTGTTGGCGCCGAAACGCTTAGTCGCATCGTCGACTGGACCGATCGCGGCACCGCCATTCTCTTTGGCGATGGCGCGGGCGCGGTGGTGCTGAAGCCGGCCGATGAGCCCGGCATCCTCTCGACCCATCTGCACAGCGATGGCACTTACAAGGATCTGCTTTATTGTTCGGGCGGAACTTCGCGGGGTTATTCGCGCACCCCCGACGGCCGGCTCGATGCCTTCATCCGCATGAGCGGCAACGAGGTCTTCAAGATCGCGGTCAAGTCGCTGGGATCGATCGTCGATGAAACGCTGGCCGCCAATGGCCTCGACAAATCGGCGATCGATTGGCTGGTTCCCCACCAAGCCAATATCCGCATCATTCAGGCGACCGCCAAGAAACTCGATATGCCGATGGAGCGCGTGATCGTCACCGTGCAGGAGCACGGCAATACTTCTGCCGCATCGGTGCCGATGGCGCTCGATGTCGGCGTGCGCGATGGACGTATCAAGCGCGGTGATCTGATTCTGCTCGAAGCTTTTGGCGGCGGTCTGACTTGGGGATCGGCGCTGATTCGTTTTTGATACTGCCGCTTCATGACGAAAAAAAACGCCGCGCAATGCGCGGCGTTTTTTTGCCTGTGAGGCATCTCGCCCGAGGGCGAGTTCGACCCGATTACTTCGAGATCGAGCGCTTGAACATGCGATCGAGCTTCTCGTTGGTCGCGTCGCAGCAGGACTGGCTGGCCTGAGCAGCGGCGAGCGCCTGGTTGGCGGTCGACTGCGCGCCATTGGCAGCCGAGGCAGCCGAAGAGGCCGAGGCCGCAGCGGCGTCCGCCGAGCTCTTGGCGGCAGCAACCTGCGACTGGAGGCTCGACACCTGAGTCTTCAGGCTGTCGATCTGAGCCTGCAGCGGCTTGAGGTCGGTGCAACCGGCGAGTCCGGCAACGGCGATGACGGCGGCCATCTTCACGACGATCGGGGTCTTCATGGTGGATATCCTCTTTGAGCAGTGACTGAAACGAAACCGTGGCAGCAATCAGGGCCGCCATTTGGTCGACCCCTACCGAAAAATATTATAACTGCACCAGATTGCGAAAGGGATTGCAACCGCACCATCTCGCAACAAAAAGCTCGAGCGATCAACGTTTTTTGAGCAGGAACTGATGGTTTTTGAGACGAATCGTATCGACCGCACCAAGGCCCCGAAGTTCATCCACTGCGCGGGTAACGCCGTGGTCCCAGATGCCGCGTCGATCGTAATCGTCGCCCGCGATGTAGCCGCCTTGCTTCACCTTGGGAACAAACGCCTCAAGGTCGCGCTTCACATCATCGTAAAAATGACTGGCATCGATGTACACCCAGTCGAAGTGTCCGTCGGGAAAGAGCGGGGCTGCCTCGTGCGAGAGGCGACGATGCAGGATGATCCGACCCGCGCTGATCTCGCTGGCAAAACGACGGGCAACCTGCTGGTACTGCGCCTCGAGCGTGGCGCTCGCCTCTTCCTTGGAGCCAAAATCTTGGGTTGGGCCGTCGTACAGCGACCCGTCCTCCTTGGTGAACCACGGATCCACCAAGTGCAGCACTTTCGGTTCATTGAGGGCGAGGATACGTTCGGAAAAATCGCCGTCGAAGACGCCCACCTCGATGACCGTGCCGCCCTTGGGCAGGGTGTCGAAAAGAAAATCTCGGCTCGCCGCGCGCCGTGCGGCCTTCGACAGCAGGCGGTCTATCCAGCGACGGCCGGGCACACCAGGAGCGGGTCGGTACATGAATGCCTCGGCGACAATGGCGGTCGGCCGCATAATAGCCGAGCCCATGCAAACTTCGCCTCGTATTCTTTTTGTTCCGGTCAGCGGTCCGAGCGGCATGGGTGAATTTGCCCGCGCGCGCAGTTTGGCGGATGCGGTTCGCGCGCGCTGGCCGGAGGTGGAGACGCATTTTGTCCTGCACCGCGAGGCGCCTTACGCACAGGGTTTTCATCACCCGGTGACTTTGTTGCCTGCATCACCGACCCTCTGCACCGCCGAGGTGCGGGAGGTGATCGAGTCGCTGCAGCCTCGGGTAGTCGTGTTCGACAATGCGGGGCGCACCGGTCAGCTTCGTGCAGCGCGACGCGCGGGTGCCCGCGTGATCTACATCAGCTCGCGCGGTCGACAGCGCTACAAAGCTTTCCGCATGCACTGGATGCGGTTGCTCGATGATCACTGGATCTCCTATCCCGCCGTGATCACGGGAGCGCTCGGGATTATTGAGCGCGCCAAGCTGCACCTCCTCGGCCAGCCGCAGCTGCATTTTCTCGATGCGGTGCTAGCCCCGGCGGACCCGGTCGCAGCTGATTTCTTGCTCAAGGATTTCGGTGACCCTCAAATGCTGATCGTGCCGGGCGGCGGCAGTGGCTTTCACGATTCGGCGATGACGCCGCAGCACTTCGCACGTTGGGGCGAAGCACTGGCGCGCGCGGGGTATCGAGTGGTCTTCGTGGCGGGACCGGCCCTGAAGGATTGGGCGCCTGCCGAGGCGCGGATGCGAGTGCTGCGCGGCGTGAACGGGGGAGCGCTGCGCGCGCTGCTCGAGCGGACGCAGGTAGTACTCGTCAATGGTGGCGATACGCTGCTGCAAGCGATGACGCTGGGCAAGGCTTGTGTGGCGGTGCCTATCGCCGGGGATCAAGCGGCGCGAATCGCGCGCTGTGCCGAGTTCGCGGCAGTAAGTGCGCCGACCCTGCAAGCTGACTACGTCATCAGGCCCGTTGCCCGCATTGATGAATCCGGGGACGGGTTGGACACGGACAGCGTGACTCGCGAGTGTCTGCGATTGCTGACCGATGATTCGTACCGTGTGGCACTGGAGAGGCAAACTCGTAGTCTCGGTTTCAAAGATGCTTTGCACCCGATGCTCGATCGTATCGCCGAATTTTTGGCAGGTCGCTGATGTTCCCTGAAGTCTCCTGAGGTCCCACGGGGTCCTCTGGTATCCCTTTGACGGCGGCGGACTCGATCGACTTATTGCTTTTCTGTCCGCCCGATCAGCTCGCGAAAGAGACGCTCGTAGTCCTCATTCATCCGTTCGCGTCCGTAGTGAGCGAACGCTTCGCGCCGGGCGCAGGTGCCAAGCTGCTTCGCCAGCGACTCGTCGTTCAGCAAGCGCTCCAGTGCGTCCGCGAGGTCGCGCGGGTTCTGGTGCTCGCAAAGCAGGCCGTTTTCGCCATCTCGAATGATTTCTTTGACACCCGGAACTCTGGTGCCGATCACGGCACAACCCGCAGCCATCGCCTCGACCAATGCGAGTGGCATGCCTTCGTAGTGGGTACTCAAGACTGCGATTCGCACCTGCTGCAGTCGCTGCGGAACATCGCGCAGCAGACCGCAGAATACGATCTGATCCAATACCCCGAGCTCTCGGGCGAGTCGCAGGGCTCGCTCGCGATGTCGATCTTTGCCCCCGCCTGCCAAATACAGCCGTGCTTGGCAGCCGCGTTTACGCAGCAGATCGATGGCACGAATGAGAGTCAGATGATCCTTCTGCGCGCCGAATCGCGCCACCATCATGACTGCGGCTTCTCGCTCGTCAAAAGACCTGTTGTCGATTGCTGAAAACGGCGCAAGATCGATGCCGTTGGCGATCAACAGCAATTTTTCTTCTGCAAATCCCAGCTCTCGCAGGCGTTCGAGCACGCCCGGTCCACAGGCGACGATCCGCGCGGTTCTGTTCGCTAGCCAGCGTGCTTGCGCGAGGCGCCAGTGCGTGTAGCGCTCGCGCGTATTGTGTTCGACATGTATCAACGCCGGTACTTTGGCCAGCAGTCCCGCATAACGACCCCAGAGGTGCTCGCTGAAACCGTGTGCGACGAGCACGTCGGGTTTGAAGCGTCGGCATACGCGGACCAGCGCGATGATGGTGGCGAGGTGTGACCAACCGGGCACGGTAGTAACAGGCAAGCCGCGCTGTTCGAGTTCGATCACTCGACTTTGCATGGTGTGACGTTTGCGTCGAAGCACCAGCAGAGGTTCGATCATGGAGCCTTCGAGAGCGGCTGCCACCAACTGGATCGCAACCTGAGTGGCGCCGCCGCTGAAGCCTCCGCTGACGAAATGCAGCACCCGAATCCTTCCGCTGACGTTCGAGCTCATGGACGTGCGTTTCTCGTCAACGCCGCTTGCCGTCGCGGAGGATCTCGCGAGCGGCATTGAGGCCGGGCACGCCGGTGACTCCGCCGCCCGGATGCGCGCCCGAGCCGCAAAGATATAGTCCCTGCACCGGCGTTCGGTAATCGCCGTAACCGAGCGCAGGTCGCGCCGCCCACAGCTGATCGAGACCTAGCGCGCCATGAAAGATATCGCCGCCTGCGAGACCAAAGATTTGCTCGAGATCGAGCGGCGAGAGGGCGGATTTTCCGACGACGCTTGCGCGAAAGTTCGGCGCCCAGCCGTTCACGGCATCAATGATGAAATCGGCGGTGGCGTCGCGCATGCCGGGAGTCTGCCAGTTGCGTGTCGGCGCTTCGGGGCGCGCGAGCTCGTAATCGAAATGCTGGCAAAAGAGGCTCGCGACGTGCATGCCGGGCGGCGCGAGCGAGTCGTCGAGCGTCGAAGGTATGAGCATCTCGATGATCGGCTCGCGCGAAATACCGTGCAGGCGCGCCGAGGCATGGGCGCGATCCATGTAATCAAGCGAGGGCGCCATGATGATGCCGGCGCCGAGATGCGTCTGGTCGTTGCGCGATCGATGTGCACTGAAGTGCGGCAGTTCGCTCAGCGCGACGTTCATGCGAAAGGTGGCCGAGCCGACCCGCCAGCGACCGATATGCGCGCGGAAATCTTCAGGCAGATCCTCGGCCGCAAGAAGACCCAGAAAAAGCGGCTTCGGTCCGAGATTGCCGATGACGCGCGGTGCACCGAAGACGCGACCGTCTTCGAGCTTGATGCCGCTCGCGTGTACGGCGTCGCTGTGTTTGCCGCGGCCGCTGCGTCGCGTGGTGACAATGCGCTCGACCGGCGCGTTGCATTCGATATGCACGCCGAGGTGACGCGCCTCGGCAGCGAGTGCTTGAGTGATCGCGCCCATGCCGCCGACGGCATGACCCCAGACACCGCTCTTGCCGTTCACTTCACCGAAGGCGTGGTGCAGCAGGACGTAAGCGCTGCCGGGTGTATAAGGGCTCGCGTAGCTGCCGACGACCGAATCAAAACCGAACAGCGCCTTGAGCGGGACGCATTCGAACCAGTAATCAAGGATTTCGCCGGCACTACGCGTGAAGAGTTCGTGCAACTCGCGCTGCATTGCAAGCGGCAGAGCGCGAAAGTCGCGACCGAAGCGCAACAGTTCCCAAAGATCACGACCTCGGTGCAGATCCGTGGGTGGCGTGCGTCGCAGCAGGTCGCGCAGCAGCGTGACCGCGCGACCGAGCAGCGCATGGAAGTCGGGCAGACGCGCCGCATCGCGGGCACTGTGCCGACGTACTTCCGCGAGCGTCGCCGCGGCATCGGGGCCGGCGCTGAAGGAATCGCCATCGGGCAACGGCAGGAAGTTCTGCAGCGGCCGCTCGAGGATGCGCAGTCCGTGCTCGGCCAGACGCAGTTCGCGAATCACCTGCGGGTCGAGCAGGCTCACCGTGTAACTCGCCGTGGAATTGCGAAAGCCAGGCGCAAATTCCTCGGTCACGGCAGCCCCGCCGACTACGCCCCGGCGCTCGAATACGCCGACGCGCAAGCCCGCACGCGCGAGATAACAGGCGCAGACGAGCCCGTTGTGACCGGCGCCGATCACCAGGGCATCAAAATCATCGAAAGGGGGCTTGCGACTGGATAGATTCACAGGTACTGTATGGATACACACTGCATGGATAACCAGAGGACGACCATGTCAGATCTCACCCCACGACAAACCGAAATTCTCCGCCTGATCCAACGAGCCATTGCCGAGACCGGCATGCCGCCTACGCGGGCAGAAATCGCGCAAGAGCTCGGGTTCAAGTCCGCCAACGCCGCCGAGGAGCATCTGCGCGCGCTCGCCCGCAAAGGGGTGATCGCGCTCGTGCCGGGCACCTCGCGAGGCATCCAACTGAAGGACATCCTGCGCGAGCAGCTCGGTTTGCCACTCATCGGCCGCGTCGCCGCCGGCAAACCCATTCTCGCAGAAGAGAACATCGAAGCGCGCTTCAACATCGATCCAGACATCTTCTCGCCCCGACCGCACTACCTGCTCAAGGTCACTGGCATGTCCATGAAAGACGCCGGCATCCTCGATGGCGATCTGGTCGCCGTGCACCGCACGCCTGAGGTGCGTAACCGCCAGATCATCGTCGCGCGCCTCGAGAACGAGGTCACGGTCAAACGCTACAAGCAAGAAGGTCCGACGGTCTGGCTGTTGCCCGAAAACCCCGACTTCGAGCCCATCCGCGTCAACCTGCGCGAAGAGCCGCTCATCATCGAAGGCGTGGTGGTCGGCGTGCTGCGTCGCGGCGCCACCTCAGGCAAGGCGGCACCCGCTGGTTTACCGACTGGCTTGATGTAGCGCCGCTCGATCTCACCCGACCGTATCGAGGTTCAACATGTCCACCTTCGAACTGCGCCCTTCGCCGGGTGTCACGGAGACGCTCGTCCGCAAAAAGGCGGTACGTACTCCCGTGCGCTCCAGCCTCAAGCGTTTCAGCTGTCCTTGCGGCTGTGGCCGCAGTCGCTGGTTTTCGCAGCCGCGCTCGGTGCGTACGGCGACGCCTGTCGCATCGTGAGACCCCACCGCTCGCGCGCCTTGCGCTGTCATCATGGGTCTCACACCAGAGAACGTGTCCGAGTCTGCGCCCGAGCCTACGCTCGATCGGTTGCTCGAACACCCGGCCATCTGGCGCGGGCGCAGCGCTGCACGCATCACTACGCTCGGCACGGGGTGGACGCGCCTCGATGAGGCGTTGCCCGGTGGCGGTTGGCCCGCCGCCGGACTCACCGAGATCCTCACGGCGCGCAGCGGTCTTGGCGAATTGCGCTTGTTCATTCCGCTGCTCGTGCAGTTCGGTCGGCAGACGCCAGCACGTTGGGCGAGCTGGATTTCACCGCCGTTCGAACCCTATGCCCCGGCACTCGCCGCAGCCGGTGTGCCGCTCGAGCGGCAGCTCGTCGTGCGCACGGCCGAGCCCGCCTGGGCGATCGAGCAGGCGCTCGATTCGGGTGGCTGCAGTCTCGTGCTCGGCTGGCTCAAAACTTCGATCAGCACGCCGGCGCTGCGGCGCCTGCAGTTGGCCACTCAGCGCAGCCAGACTCCCGCGATGCTTTTCCGCCCGCTCGCCGAGGCACGGCAGGCTTCGCCTGCCGAGTTGCGCATCACCCTCGAGCCTTGTTTCGGCGGTGCGCGTCTGCAGATCATCAAGAGCCGCGGCGGTGATCGTCGACCGCTTGAGCTGAGTTGGTCAGACGAGTCCATCGACAGCAGCCGCTGCGACAACGGGGTCGGCCATGCGTCGTCGTGAACGCGTCGCTTCCTCGCGGCGTGGCTTGGTCGCCGTGACCGGCGCGCAACCCGCAGCCGCATCGCCACAGCAATCAAAGATATCGCCGGTTTTGCCGTTCGACTCGTTGTTCGATGTCGCGCCGGAGTCCTGGGTGGCGTTGCAGATTCAGGCCGCCCCGTCATCGCTCGATCTCGAGCGTCTCGCCCGCCTCGCCGGTGATTTCACCTCGCGCGTGAGTCTCGAGCCGCCCGATGCCGTGTTGCTCGAAGTGCAGGGCAGCTTTCGGCTTTTTGGTGGCGCATCGTCATTGTGCAGGGTCTTGCTCGAGCGCTGCGTTGCGGCGGGGATCGAGGTGCGCTGGGCACTGGCACCAACGCCGCTCGCCGCACTCGCGCTCGCGCGGGCGGGGCAGGGGGTGATCGTACTCGCGCGCGATCGACTCATCGGTCTGCTCTCGCCGCTGCCGCTCACGGTGCTGCGCTGGCCGGCGGTAACTCTTGAACGCCTCGAGTCGATCGGTGCGCGCACGCTCGGCGCGGTGCTGCGTCTGCCGCGCGCCGGATTCGCCCGTCGGTTCGGTCGCGAAGCACTGCTCGCGCTCGATCGCCTGAGCGGTGCGGCGCCGGAGCCGCGGCGCGCATTCCTTGTGCATGAGCGATTTCGTGCGCGAGTGGATCCCGGCTTCGAACTGTCATCCGTACAGGGTGTGCTGAACTATCTCGAGCGTGTACTCGGTGAACTCGAAGATTTCCTGCGCGCACGTCAGTCCGGCATCGAGCTGCTCATGCTGCGCTTGCACCACCGCGCGATGGATCCCACGCGCGTCACGCTGCGTCTCGCCGCTGCCGAGTTGCAGGCGAGCCGCTTCAGCGAGTTGCTGGCACTGCAGATATCGCGCCTCGTACTGCCCGCGCCAGTGACGCGTTGCGAGCTGCGCTCGGGTGCGTTGCGCTCTTTCGTGGCGCACAGCGCGCCCCTTTGGCGACCAGGCGAGCACGGGGGTGGCGCCACGCGACAATCCACCGCACTGATCGAGCGATTGCGGGCGCGGCTCGGCAGCGATGCCGTCTACGGTTTGTGTCTCGTGCCCGAGCATCGCCCGGAGAGTGCGTGGCGCGTGACCGACGTGCTTGCCGCGCGCTCATCGCCGTACGTGACTTCACCGACAGGTACGCCCACCGCAGTCATGGCGCGTCGGCCGCTCTGGCTGTTGCACGAACCCGAGGTGTTGCCGTGGGCGCTCGAACATTTACGACTGATTGATGGGCCGGAGCGTATCGAGACCGGTTGGTGGGACGGACGCGAGATCGCGCGTGATTACTACGTTGCGCGTGATGAGTCCGGCGCAGAGCTTTGGGTATACCGCGAGCGTCTTTCGCCGCATGGCTGGTACCTGCATGGGGTGTTTGGTTGAGGTTTAATTTTTTTTGATTAACGACGTCGCTCGCGTACCTGTGTTTTCTGATCTATCAGTCGCCCTGTGACATATTTGTGCAGAATGCTGGTGATCAGAGATTGGTAGGGCAGTCCTTCTTCAAGGGCAATCGCTTGCAGACTTCGCAGATCTGCCGTGGTGAGGCGGATATTGATTCGCTGATCTTTGAGCAAGGCTTTGCGTGCAGCCGCCCGGGCTTGCTGGGCTTCGTTGGGGTCTGCCACGGGTACGAGCCTGCCGCTCTCAAAATCGTTCAGCAGTCTTTGCTCTTCGGGTTCGAGAGCGACTTTGCGTTTGGTGCTGTTCATGTCAGATCTTCAAGAGTTTTCTGGTGTGACGTCGGCTTGGAATGATGGTTTTCAAAAAATATCCGGATGGTGTTTTCACGTACGGGACCAAATTCGCATAACCACGAATATCAACCACGAACACGCTTTGATGCGGATGTCGACTGTTCTCCGGTTGCACAAACACGCCGAGCAGTTTTCCGGTTCCGATAGCCAGAACGACATCTTCGAAACGCAGCCCTCGATGGGCGATAAGCCAAGCGTTTTTTTCGGTGCTCCAGTCGTACTCCTTATCCGCTGAAACAGCGTCAGTTTGTATTGTTGTCTGCCTATTGTCATCGCATTCGAGTGGTATACATCACCCCAAATACTGTATAAATAAACAGTATTATGAGTCTAGTGATCAATCCGCCGGTATTGCCTGGTTATGCCGAGTTGCATTGCCTGAGCAGCTTCAGCTTCCTGCGCGCCGCCTCGCAGCCAACGGAGCTCGCGGCCCGCGCCGATGAGCTTGGTTACGCGGCGCTCGCCATCACCGACGAATGTTCGGTGGCAGGGGTGGTGCGGGCGCACGCGGCGCTCAAGGGCCGTGGCACGCGGCTCATCGTCGGTGCCGAATTCAAGCTCGATTGCGGCCTGCCGCTCGTGGTGCTCGCCACCGACCGACGGGGCTACGGTCAACTCTGTCGTCTCATCACTCGCGGGCGGCGTGCCGCACCCAAGGGTGAATACCGTCTGGTGCGCGGTGATCTCATCGAACTGATCGAGCCCGCGCACTGTCTCGTGCTCTGGGCGCCGCGGCCGGGCTCACTCACCGACGAAGCGGCCGCGTGGTTGCGCGCACACTTTGCGGGCTCGGCGTGGATCGCCGTCGAGCTGCTGCGCGATGGCACCGAGCGCGCGCATCTCGCAGCGCTTACAGCGCTCGGTCTTGCGCACGACCTGCCGCTCGTGGCCGCGGGCAATGTCTGCATGCATGTGCGGGCACGGCGGCGTCTGCACGATGCGCTCACTGCGATCCGTCTCAACACCACGGTCGATGCCGCGGGGCTGGCGCTGCTGCCTTCGGGCGAACGCCATCTGCGCGATCGTGCACGCCTCGCGCGCCTTTATCCGCCCGCGCTGCTGGCCGAGACGCTCGTCATCGCGGCGCGCTGTCGTTTTTCGCTCGATGAGTTGCGTTATGAGTATCCGCGCGAGCTCGTGCCCGAAGGACACACTGCCGCCTCGTGGCTGCGCACGCTCGTCGAGCGCGGTGCGGAGCGACGTTGGGGCAGTACGCCGACGCGTCAGGCTATGCCTGCCTATGTGCGTACGCTCGTCGAGCACGAACTCGCGCTGATCGCCGAGTTGGGTTACGAGCCGTACTTCCTTACGGTGCAGGATATCGTCGATTTCGCCCGCAGCCGCAGAATTCTTTGTCAGGGCAGGGGCTCTGCGGCCAACTCCGCCGTCTGCTATTGCCTCGGTATTACCGAGGTGGACCCGTCACGCATGTCCATGCTGTTCGAGCGCTTCATCTCGCGCGAGCGCAACGAGCCGCCCGATATCGACGTCGACTTCGAGCACGAGCGACGCGAAGAAGTCATCCAATACGTCTACGCCAAATACGGGCGCCATCGTGCTGCGCTCGCGGCCACGGTCATCAGCTATCGACCGCGCAGTGTGCTGCGCGATCTGGCCAAGGCGCTGGGTTTTACACCGCTCGCCGTCGAGAAGATCGCGACCACGGTGAGCCGTTGGGACCGCGGCTTGGGGGCGCCTGGCGCATCCAGCGCATCCAGCACCTCTGGTGCCGTGGCCGATCTGCTCGCGCCTTTTCTCGAGCGGCTCGCCGAGGCGGGCTTCGATACCACGGATCCCGTGCTGCGCCGACGGCTCGCGTACTTGTTCGAGCTCGCACCGCAACTGCTCGGCTTTCCGCGTCATTTGTCGCAGCACGTCGGTGGCTTCGTGATCGCGCGCGACTCGCTTGAAGCGTTGGTGCCGATCGAGAACGCGAGCATGGACGAGCGCACTGTCATCCAATGGGACAAGGACGATCTCGATGCGCTCGGGCTGCTCAAAGTCGATCTGCTCGCGCTCGGCATGCTCACGGCCATTCGTCGCGCCATCGATCTCATCTCTGCGTGGCGTATGGCGCAGGGTGGTGCATCGCTGACGCTCGCCGATGTGCCGCCCGAGGATCCGCGCGTCTACGACATGCTGTGCCGGGCCGATTCGGTTGGTGTCTTTCAGATCGAATCGCGTGCGCAAATGGCGATGCTGCCGCGACTGCGACCGCGCAATTTCTATGACCTCGTGATCGAAGTGGCGATCGTGCGACCGGGGCCGATACAGGGCGACATGGTGCATCCCTATCTGCGCCGGCGCAGTGGCGAGGAGGCAGTCACTTATCCGAGCGAGGCGGTCAAAGGAGTTTTGCAGCGTACACTCGGTGTGCCGATCTTCCAGGAACAAGTCATGCAGCTCGCCATCGTCGCAGCGGGTTTCACGCCCGGCGAAGCCGACCAGCTGCGCCGCGCGATGGCCGCGTGGAAGCGGCACGGGGGTCTTGGGCATTTCGGCGAGCGGCTGATTTCGGGCATGCGCGAGCGCGGTTACAGCGCCGAGTTCGCAGCGCGTATCTTTGAGCAGATCAAGGGTTTCGGCGAGTACGGCTTCCCTGAATCGCATGCCGCGAGTTTTGCGCTACTCGTCTATGTCTCCGCCTGGCTCAAATGCCACGAGCCGGCGGCGTTCACCGCAGCGCTGCTCAACAGTCAACCGATGGGGTTCTACTCACCCTCGCAACTCGTGCGCGATGCGCGCGAGCATCAGGTCGAGGTGCGGCCGGTCGATGTGCAGGTGAGTGATTGGGACTGCACGCTCGAGCCTTGCGCGACATCAGAGGGGCGTGCGGCCATCCGGCTGGGTTTGCGTTTGGTGCATTCTTTGACGCAGGCCGCGGCGCTGCGCATTGTCGCGGCACGACGTAAGGGAACGACTTTTGCCGACCTGCAGGATCTGGCCGAAGCGGCGCGACTCGATCGCGGCGATCTCGAGGCGCTCGCAGCCGCTGGCGCCTGCGCTACCCTCAGCGGCAATCGTCACCGTGCATTCTGGGCGGTAGCGGGGACCGAGACGGCGTTGCCGCTTGCACCGCCTGCGCGCGAGGATGCGTTGCCGTTGCTCACCGCCCCCACCGAGGGGGAGAACCTCGTCGCCGATTACCGCCATCTCGGACTCACACTCGGCCGGCATCCGCTCGCTTTGCTGCGGGCGCCCTTCGAGCGGCGCGGGGTGCTGCGGGCGCGCGAGCTCGAGACAATTCCCTCGGGTAAACGCCTGAGAGTGGCCGGTCTTGTCACCACCCGGCAAAAACCGTCGACGGCGAGCGGCGTCACCTTCGTCACCCTCGAAGATGATACGGGCAATGTGAATCTGATCGTCTGGAAGACGGTCGGTGCGGCGCATCGACGCGAGTTGTTCGAAGCGCGCTTGATGGAAGTCGAGGGCAAACTGCAGCGCGAAGGGCGCGTGACGCACGTGATCGCCGAGCGAATCTTTGATCGCTCGCGATGGCTCGGGCGGCTACTGACCCGCTCGCGTGATTTTCGTTGACGACGACGAAGACGGGTCGACTGCTGATCGCCAGCCGACGACGACTGTCGATTACTGTCGGCCGCTGCGCCGCTTGCGAGACCCGCCGCCCTCGCCATCGAGTCCGATGTCGTAGTCCTCGAAGTCACTCATGAGCTCGGCGGTGCGCTTGTCTTCGCGCAGCCGCTCAAGACGCCGCCACGCCGGATCGCCGCCTTTCGGGGCGCTGCGCCGTCGCGACTGGTCGAAATCACGAATGACCTGATCGACATCCTCGCCCGAATCGAGGTCTGCCTCGTCGTCGAACTCTTCCTGCTCCGGTCTTTCGTTCATGGCCCGAACTGCCTAGCACACCCGCCATCCACCCCCAGACGCGCAAAATTTATTGCGACCTGCGAAATCTTGCAACGGGAGAAATATGAAATCCGCGTGTCAGCGCACGAGGGTGTTCATCTCGAAGATCGGCATGAGCATGGCGAACACGATCAGCAGCACGAACACTCCCATGCCGACGATCAGCAGCGGACCGAGCAGGCCGACGAGGGCGGTGAGCAGGCCGTCGAGTTCTCGTTCCTGATTGCTGGCGGCACGTTCGAGCATTTCTTCGAGACGGCCGCTCGACTCGCCACTCGAGATGAGGTGTACGGTCATGGGCGGGAACAGTTTGCCGACCGCGAGCGAGCGGCCGATCGGTGCCCCCTCGCGCACGCGTTCGGCGGCGGCGGCCACCGCATCGCGCATCGGCAGGTTGCCGATCACCCCGCCCGCGATACGCAGCGCTTCGAGCACCGGTACGGCGCTGCCGGTGAGGATGCTGAATGTCCGGGTGAAGCGTGCCGTGTTGAAGCCGCGCACCAGGCGGCCGCTGAGCGGCAGACGCAGCAGCAGGGCATCGACCTTGCGCCGGGCGGCGGGGTCCTTCACCCAGCGAAGAAAAACGATCACGCTGAGCGCGCTCCCCAGTAGCAACCAAGGGCCGACATCGCGCAGGAAATCACTGACCGCGAGCAGCATCCGCGTGAGCAGCGGCAGCGCGGTCTTGCCGGACTCGAAGACCGTCACGACCTGCGGAACGACGTAGGTCAAGAGACCCGCGATGATGACGATGCACATCACCGTGAGCACGATCGGGTAGAGCAGCGCACCCAAGATGCGCTGGCGCAACTGGTCGCGGTTTTCGGTGTAATCGGCGAGTCGCTCGAGCACGGTATCGAGTCGTCCGGACTGTTCGCCTGCGGTGACGGTGGCGCGATAGATCTCGGGGAAGACCTTTGGGAACTCGCTGAGCGCTTCGGCGAGCGGCCGACCCTCGACAACGCGAGCGCGCACGGCGGTGACCACACGTTGCACGGCCGGCTTTTCGGATTGCTCGGCGACCGCAAGCAGCGCTTCTTCGAGGGGCAGGGCGGCGCGCACCAGTGTCGCCAGCTGCCGCGTGAGCAAGGCGACATCCCCGGCGCTCACGCGCTCGCGCCGCAGGCCGAGTCGATCAGCGGTGCTGCGCGAGCGGCTCGGTTGCGCTGTGCTCTGTCGCGCCTCGCCCTCGAGCACCGCGACGCTGACAGGCAGCAAGCCCCGCTCGCGCAGCAACTGACGGATCTGTCGCGGGCTGTCGCCTTCGAGAACGCCACGTTGCTCGCGACCGGTGGCATCGAGCGCCACGTAATCGAAGGCGGCCATGCTCAGTCCTCGCGCGTGACGCGCAAGACTTCTTCGAGCGTCGTCACGCCACGCAGAACTTTGGCGAGACCATCGTCGCGGATCGAGGGCGTGGCGAGTCGTGCGTGCCGCTCGAGTTCGGCTTCAGCCGCGCCATCATGGATCAGCGTGCGCATCGTCTCGTCGATGGTCACGAGTTCATAGATACCGGTGCGTCCACGATAACCCGCGCCCGCGCCGCTCGGCCGATAGAGCGTGGGCGAGGGTTCATGTGAGGCGAGTCCGAGCTGCCGTCGTTCGAGTTCGCCCGCGACGAAGGCCTCACGCGAAGCAGGCTCAAGCGTGCGTACGAGACGCTGCGCGACGATGCCGATCAGGCTCGAGGCGAGCAGAAAGGGTTCGATGCCCATATCGCGGAGGCGGGTGATCGCGCCCACGGCGGTGTTGGTGTGCAGCGTCGAGAGTACGAGGTGACCAGTCAGCGAAGCTTGCACGGCGATCTGCGCGGTTTCGAGGTCGCGGATTTCGCCGACCATGACGATGTCGGGGTCTTGGCGCAGGATCGCCCGCAAGCCGCGAGCGAAACTCATGTCGACTTTGGTGTTGACCTGAGTCTGCCCGATACCATCGAGGTAATACTCGATCGGATCCTCGACTGTCATGATGTTGCGCGTCGCATCGTTGAG